>Ga0123355_10002279_pt1 | contig 27114 bp, 22 predicted proteins | sample TergutEmb28metaG_3_FD_89872 | JGI IMG/M metagenome (GOLD analysis project Ga0123355, IMG submission 89872) | Embiratermes neotenicus P1 segment gut microbial communities from Petit-Saut dam, French Guiana - Emb289 P1 | ecosystem: Host-associated > Arthropoda: Insects > Digestive system > Gut ... | reverse complement strand
ACTTCTTTCCTATTCAAAACTATTGACATATATGGTAAAATGGCTGTCAGGCCGCGTCGTGAGGGCGACAAGATAAGACTCGCTAATCAAGATGGCACAAAAACGCTTAAAAAGCTGTTTATCGAGCGCCGTATTCCTGCCGGAAAAAGATCATTTATTCCTGTCATAGCGGACGGCAAAGGTGTCTTGGCGATTTATGGAATAGGAATGGGAGATAGGGCAGTTCCGGTGCAGGGTGATATGGCTGTGCGGATTGACTTTGAGAGTATCTGAGATTGCGGAGGAAGCGGCATGAGAGAAGACATTAAAGACATCCTCTTTTCGGAAGAGGATATAGGCAAGCGGGTTAAAGAACTCGGAATCCAAATCACTAAAGATTACGCAGGCAAAAAACCGCTGCTGATCGGTGTGCTCAAGGGCAGTTATGTATTTTTGGCTGATATCGCTCGGAATATAGACCTTGATTGTGAGATTAGATTTATCACAGCTTCTTCATATGGTGTATCTACCATTTCGTCCGGAGATGTGAAAATCGGGATGGATTTTGATTTTGAAGTCAGAGGACGGGATGTGCTGATAATTGAAGATATACTTGATAGCGGCGTGACCCTTTCGGCTCTGAGAGAGTTTATCACACAGCGCGGCTGCGCCTCACTCAAGATATGTACATTATTAGATAAACCGGCTAGGCGCAAGGCTCAAATAGTGTCGGAGTATATCGGTTTCGAGTGCCCTGACGAGTTCGTGGTCGGATATGGGCTTGACTATGCGGAACGGTACCGCAATTTGCCTTTTGTAGCGATACTTAAGCCTGAAGTTTACTCGTAAAATCATTGATTAACAAGAAGTAGGAGATAGATAGTTGAAGCAAAAAAACAGAAGTCCGCGTGAAGTAGGTTTTTACTTCCTTATATTGATCGTAATACTGTCGGTGTTATTCTTCATCACAAATACAGGAGAAACGCCCGCAACGCAGATAGAATTCACTGACATGTACCGTCTCTTTGCATCCGGTGAGGTTCTGTCGGGTAATATCAATAGTAATAACAGGGTTACTATGGAGCTGAGAAGTCCTTTCCGCGATACCGGGAGCCGGATAGTCAGGCATGAGCTTCTTAGTGTGGATATCTTCAATCACTTCATATATCCGCATATTCAGGAAGCCATATATAGAGACTCCAATTTTACATTCAATTATGATCCGGGTATGCGCATTCCGTGGTGGGTCAATCTGCTGCCGTACCTGATTCTCATTGCTGCATTCTTCTTTATTTGGAATGTCATGATGAACCGTTCGGGAGTCGGCGGAGATAAAGGTGCGATGAAATTCGGCAAAGCAAGGACAAGACTTGCCACAGAAGAAGCTAAGAAAGTGACATTTGCCGATGTCGCAGGTGCTGAAGAGGAAAAAGAGGAACTGCGGGAGATTGTTGATTTTCTAAAAGGGCCTCAGAAATATGTCACTTTGGGCGCTCGTATTCCGAGAGGTGTTCTTTTGGTCGGACCGCCCGGTACAGGTAAGACACTCATTGCTAAAGCTGTTGCAGGTGAGGCAGGAGTTCAGTTTCTGTCGATATCCGGCTCAGATTTTGTCGAGCTTTATGTAGGTGTCGGTGCATCGCGTGTCCGTGACCTGTTTGACCAAGCCAAAAAGCTTGCGCCTGCGATTATATTCATTGACGAGATAGACGCAGTCGGGCGTCAGCGCGGAGCAGGTTTGGGCGGCGGTCATGATGAGCGTGAGCAGACTCTTAACCAACTTCTCGTCGAGATGGATGGATTTAATGAAAACGACGGCGTTATCATTATTGCAGCGACCAACAGAGCGGATATCTTGGATAATGCACTTCTGCGTCCCGGACGTTTCGATCGTCAAGTCTATGTCGGTCTGCCTGATATCAGAGGCCGCGAAGAGATATTAAAAGTCCATGCCCGCGGTAAGATACTCGGAGAAGATGTTGACCTTGCGAGTATTGCAAAGGGTACTATAGGATTTACCGGTGCTGATCTTGAGAATCTTCTTAACGAAGCTGCGCTTCTGGCGGCTCGTGCTGACAAGCGGTTTGTCACAATGGAAGATATTGAAAACGCAACACTGAAAGTAATTGCAGGGCCTGAGAAGAAGAGCCGCGTAGTTACTCCGAAGAGCCGCAAAATCACCGCATATCATGAAGCGGGTCACGCTGTTGTAGCGTTTTTCCTCAAACATGTTGACCCTGTGCATTTTGTCACGATCATACCGCGTGGAATGGCAGGTGGTATGACAGTATTCCGCCCACAAGAGGACAAGGACTATACATCGAAAAATGAGATGTTCGAACGCATAGTTTCTATGCTCGGCGGACGGGTGGCAGAGCAATTATTCCTTGATGATATCTCTACCGGGGCATCTAACGATATTCAAGTTGCAACAGGTGTAGCCCGTTCGATGGTCACAAAATATGGTATGAGTGACAAAATCGGACCGATATCCTTTGATGAAAGCAGCCGTTCGGTATTCATCGGACGTGATTTCTCTCAGACTAAGAGTTATTCAGAAAAAACAGCTGCAATCATTGATGATGAAGTAAGAAGTATCTTTGACGAGGCCTATGATAAGTGTGAGACATTATTGACTCTTAATAAGCATTTGGTCATCGGCACTGCGGAGTATTTGCTTGAAAATGAAACAATGGACGGCGAGGACTTCCGGTATTTTTGCGAGCACGATGGGCAACTTCCGCCTGTGAGCAGCAAAGAGAAAAAGAAGAAGATGTATGAAGATGTTATCTTTGATGCGGGCGAAGATTTTGCTGTAAACAACAGTGATTTTGATGTGAGCAGCGAAGACTTTGGCGTAGGCAATGAAGATTTTTCGGGGAGTAAAGATTCACCCGAAAGTCCGAATTCTAAAGATTTTCCGGATGGTCGTGACGAATAATTATAATGAAGAAGATACTATCAGTTATTTTACTAGGTTTGCTGACTGTTTTTCTCGCCGGATGCGGAGAGTCTCTGCCGCCCAATGTTGTCAATACACTTGACGATGTGCGCGGCAGGAATATAGGTGCGATTTCCGGAACGCCGTCTGAGAGGGTGGCAGATGAGCTGGGTGTGGCTTGGGCATATGAGGGCACCGATGAGCTTATGTTCCACCTGCGCAATGGAACTTTAGATTGTGTTATTATGGAATCAACCGTAGCTGCTGAGTTGGTTGCGGAAACGGCAGGGGTCAGAATACTCTCTGAACCTCTGCTTGTCTATGAATTGCGTTTTGCGATAGCTTTAGAAAACCGTGAGCTTCTAAGGGCGGTAAACGGTGCTCTTGATACTCTGCGTCAAGACGGCACACTCAGGGGTTTTAGCGATATGTACTTTGCAGGCAGGCCGTTTACATATGTTCCGCCGGAGGATGTTCCCGCGCGTCCGGGTTATTTATCACTCGCTGTTTCGGGGAATTCACCGCCGTTTTCATTCAGAGATGTATATGGTGAGCTTCGGGGATTGGATATTGAAGTTGCTCGTGCGGTCAGCGATCTTATTGGCGTTGAACTTAGGATTATAGAATATGATTCGTGGGAACTTATAAGGGCGGTTCGGTATGGCAGAGCGGATTTTGCTCTGGGGTGGCTTCCTGATGAAGTTGAGGAAGAGCTTATAAATATCTCTGAGCCTTATGCAGTTGCAGAGCATGTAGTTATTGTTCGGCGGTAGAACAGATGTCGTTAAACGATGGAGATTGCAGAGGTTGCGTACATATGTAGGTAGTTGTCGTAGGGTGCGACGCCCTCGGCGCACCGCATAGTGCCGTTCGTGCATTGACAATTAAAAACACGGCACGCCGAGGGCATCGCGCCCTACAAGGGTTGTTGAACACCGATTGCTTAACTTGCCGGGTTCTTGGCTAGGATTATGAGGGATATCAAACACTTAAAGAGGACATTCATCATGGAAAAAGGAAGTTCTTTGTTTGTTATAATATTAACGTTGATAGTGATGGTAGCTTTTTCTTCTGCTTGCTCTGCTGGATCCGGTGATGAATCGCCGAATGAATACGCAGCGGATGTGGTAAATAGCCATCTAGGGGTGGACATATCAGATTCGTTTGAATGTCAGAATTTTTTCTGGAGTGTTGTACAGGTTATAGGCGGATATGATACCATTTATACTGATGATGTGGAAAAAGTCACAGAGTTATTTTTAGGTGGGCATAGGATAACAAGTCTTGCAGGGATAGAACATTTTGTAAATTTGCAAAGACTTTACGTTAATGATAATCGGTTGAGTTCACTGGATATATCTCACAATCGTAACTTAGAAGTACTTATGGCTCAGAGAAATCAGTTGACGAAGTTAATCTTTTCGGAAAACCATTCGTTACACACCATTGATGTTACTGATAATCAGCTTATTTATCTGGATACGTCAAATGTTGCATACTTACGGATTCTTGATGCCACTTCAAACTATATAACATATCTTGATACGCAAGGCATGAGATACTTGCAGCATCTTATTGTTACCCTAAATCGCTTAACATCACTATGCCTGTCCGAAAATGAAAGCTTGGAGCGTCTGAGTATTTGCGGTAATCCAATACAAGCTATTGATATATCAAGCAATACAAACCTTGCAACATTCATGGGTATGGGTGTACCCTTAACATCACTGGATTTGTCGAACAATAACAAATTGACACGCTTATGGATAGGTGTAAATCAGTTGACCTGCATTGATGTATCTGCAAATCCTATGTTAGAATCTCTTTGGATACCGAACAATAAGCTGACATCGCTGTGCTTGTCAAACAATCCAAGATTGAGGGAACTTGTGGTAAACTATAACGAACTAACCATACTTGACTTGTCAAACAAGGCATATCTTTATGCGCTTGAGAGCCGTGGCAATCTGCTGACATCGCTTGACATATCAAGCACATCAATAGAGTTTTTGGATGTTAGATATAATGACATGATCAGCCCTGATTATGTCATTGGGTGGCGTGAATTAGGGTTGCACTTGTCGTCTGAATATCACCAGTATTTTGTACATCCGGTGGATAATCCTGATTTTCGACACATGTATTCAGGTTGGGCTTGGGATTTGGGTTTTAATCGTGAAAATCGAGTTTTTGCTTTTTATCCAATGAATTAAAAAACCGAACAAGACGGTCGTTGATTAACGATCTTGTTCGGTTTCGGTTTTGCACAATTAGCAAGAACTCCCTCAGTCAGCATAAGCTGACAACTCCCTCGCGGAGCCCCCCTTGGATCACAAGTATGGAGTCAATGGCTACAGTGGCATAAACTATTTATGACAAAACACCCGGCTCTTGCAGAGCCACCCTCTTTGCTAAAGAGGGTAAGGATTGGAGCTATATTCATGAAAACAAAGACAATATTTTTTTGCACTGAATGCGGAAATGAGACGCCCAAATGGGCAGGGCAATGCTCAGCTTGCGGAAGATGGAACACAATAGCGGAACAGCCAACATATACAAAGCCCAAGGCCGGTGCAGTGCCGAGCGTAGGGCGGGTCAGCAAAAGTGTTCCGCAAGAACTAAAAGAATTAAACAGCTCTGATGAAATGAGAGTGCAAACAGGACTTAAGGAGTTTGACCGCGTTTTAGGCGGCGGGATGGTCACAGGGTCGCTTGTTTTGGTCGGAGGGTCGCCGGGTATCGGTAAGTCAACACTCTTACTGCAACTGTGCGGACTTATAAGCGGAATGAAAAAAGTTCTCTATGTATCAGGTGAAGAATCAGAACGTCAGCTTAAGATGAGGGCAGACCGTCTCTTCATTAAAGGCGGCGGAATATTCATATTAGCAGAAACAGAAATGTCGGAAATACTTTCTGTTGCAGATGAATTGCAGCCGGATATTTTGATAATTGACTCGATTCAGACCTTATATAACCCCGAACAAAATTCTTCGCCGGGGAGTGTCTCGCAGGTAAAAGACTGCACAATGACACTCATGCGCTTAGCGAAAAACACCGGAATTACAGTGTTTCTGGTAGGGCATGTAAATAAAGAGGGCGCTATTGCCGGGCCAAAAGTTCTTGAGCATATGGTTGATTGTGTGCTTTACTTTGAGGGCGAAAGGTCGCTCAATTATAGAATTCTCAGAGCTGCAAAAAACCGCTATGGCTCAACAAACGAAATAGGGGTTTTTGAAATGCTTGATACAGGTCTCAACGAGGTGGCAAATCCATCCGAAATGCTGATATCAGGCAGGCCGGAGATGACTCCCGGCACATGTGTGACTTGTGTTATAGAGGGTACAAGGCCGATTCTTGCTGAAATTCAAGCTTTGGTCGCGCCAAGCAGTGCCAATATGCCGCGCAGAAACGCCAATGGTGTAGAATATAACAGAGCAATGATGCTCCTTGCGGTTATTTCGCAGCGGGGTGGACTTCGGATAGGCGGATGCGATGCATATATAAATGTAATCGGTGGGCTTAATGTTGATGACCCCGGTGCGGACCTTGCGACGATTCTGGCGCTTGCCTCTGCGTATAGAGACAAGCCTATCAGAAGTGATGTGGCAGTTTTTGGTGAAGTGGGGCTGACAGGTGAGCTGCGGCAGGTTTCACAAATAAATCCGCGGCTGAATGAAATAGTGAGGATGGGATTTAAGGCATGTATTCTGCCTGTGTTTGCAAAAGGAAAACTTCAACCGCCGGAGGGACTGGAACTGATTCAAGTCAAAAACATCTCAGAAGCAATTGCTAAGGCGTTGATATAGTACGGAATTTGTGATATTATCATCAGATAGATGTTATCAGCGAAAATGAACTATGAGGAACGTAAAAGTGCGCGAGAAAAAACACAAAATTATAATAGCCCTGATAGCGTGCGTTTCATCACTGCTCTTGTCAGGATGCCTTTTGCGAATATCAGCAGATGATTTATACAGATTGCCTGAACTGTCTGAAGATTATTTGAGGCTTCAAGGTCATATTAACGCTATTCTTAATGATGGTGCTGAGTTTTCGCCGCCGATAAGCGGGCCGAACAGGCAATCTGTACAGCTAAAGGATCTGACCGGGGATGGAACAAACGAAGTGTTAGCTTTTTTCAGAATTCCCGGCGAAAGCACACTGAAAATATATATCTTCGAGATGGTCGATGGAGATTACTCGATTGCTGCGGTTATAGAGGGTGCAGGAACTGCGATTGAAAGCATCCGCTATGTGGATATGAACGGTGACGGAACTGTAGAGATTATTGTCGGATGGCAATTGGGTGATGCACTTAAGCATATGGAGATATATTCCATTGTAGATTTGGAAGTCGTGCTGCTTGAAAGCGCTGAATATGAGGGCATCACGGTTTTTGACATTGACGGTGACGGCAACGATGATATCATCGTGTTAAGGCTTCCTACTGCGGAAATAGGCGCGGTTGCTCAAGTATTTAAGCTTACTGAAAATGGAGAAATACTTACATCTAAAGCCGAGCTCTCCGCAGGTGTAGAGACATTTTCGCGGGTGCTGCGCGGCAAGCTTATAGACGGTACACCGGCGGTTTTTGCAGAGGGTGAGGGTACATTTGAGGGTGGCAGCTTTGTCACTGATATACTTGCGTTTAGGCATGGAGAGCTTGCGAATATATCAATGCATGAGCAAAGCGGCGTCAGCGAGGAAACAGTCAGACAGCGCAGAATACTAAGTTCTGATATAACCGGTGACGGACTTGTAAAAGTGCCGATTCCGAGGCGGCTGCGCGCTCAGACCGATACGGCTTATTATGCGATGGACTGGTATTCGTTTAGTATAGATGGCGTCAGCCAATTAGTGTTTTCCACATTTTACAATCCCACGGATGAGTGGTTTTTGATTCTTCCGCTGGATTGGCGCGGCAGAGTTGCAGTGCGCAGGGATGACACGGTTTCCGGCGAAAGAACGCTCATTTTCTCCTATATAGCCGGGGAAGACGGCCCGTTTGAAGATTTTTTGAAAGTATATAGACTTACCGGGGGCGCTCGTGAAGAACGCTCCAGATTGCCCGGCAGGGTAAGACTTACTTCCGAGGGGACTTCGGTATATGCTTTTGAGCTTCTGGTCGAAGATGACAGCTTTGGACTCACTCTTAATGAGTCTGTCATTTTTGATAGTTTCAGATTGATTTTCTCTGATTGGCTTGCAGGAACATTTTGATTTTCCCGGCGAACTAAGTAAAGCGGATAACGAAAGGAATGATCATTAGTTTGAATAAATTCAAACAAATACAAGAGCATGTGCCACTCGCTCCCCCTTTGAGGAACCGCGAGAGATGCACAATAATGACCATCCTTTTTCATGGTTGTTTTGTGCCTATAGATTTTCGAAAGGAATGGTCATTTTTATGAAGAAAATTCTTGTACTTGAGGACGAAATAAGTATCCGCAGTTTTGTAGTCATAAACCTCAACAGGGCAGGATATGAAGTTATTGAGGCAGGAACAGGTGCTGAGGCATTTGAACAACTGCGGATTCATCCGGATATCAAAGTTGCGATACTTGACATAATGCTGCCGGATACGGATGGTTTTGAGGTATGCAGAAAAATAAGAGTAGCAGACCCTCACATAGGTATCGTGATGCTCACTGCCAGAACGCAAGAGATGGACAAAGTTACAGGCCTTATGACAGGTGCGGACGACTATATAACCAAACCTTTTTCTCCGGCAGAACTTACCGCGCGTATTGATGCGCTCTTCCGTAGAACCGGTGCTGCAGGTGCTGTAGAGACAGGCGAAATAATCCAAGGTCCGTTTAGGCTCAACACGAGAAACAGGACGCTTGAAAAAGATGGGGCGCGTATAAAGCTTACACAAGTTGAATATTCCATAATGAAGATGTTTATGGATAATCCGGGAAAAGCCCTCTCTCGTGAGGATATTCTAAACACGGTTTGGGGGCGCGACTATTTTGGTGAACTCAAAATAGCGGATGTAAATATTAGAAGATTACGTATCAAAATTGAAGATGACCCGACGAATCCAATCTATATCACAACTGTTTGGGGATATGGATATAAATGGGGATTGTAAAGTATATTGCGGTATTTACTGAATAGTTGTATATGAAGAGGTAAGTGAGAGTTGACACGCATTTTCTCAAAGTTAAATTATGTGACAGGTTTGAGGCAGCGCTGGCTGAGAGGTACATTTTTGATCGCTCTGGTCGTCGTTGTTGTGGCTGTTACCTTGTTTTCGCTTGTTATATACAATTACTATCACGCAACGATAAGAACCGGGCTTGAGGCCAAGGCCAGAACGGCGACAGACTTCTTTTCTAACTATGTCGCCGGATCTTATGCCGAGTTTTTTAATGCGGCATCCAGATATACAGAGACCTTTCGGGAGGCAGACCGTATAGAGCTGCAATTTTTGGATACTGACGGCAATATACTGATTTCGACACTTACTATTACTTCGGGAGCGTCGCCGAATACGCCGGATATAGCAGCGGCGATAGAGACTCAACAGATATCCTCATGGATAGGCAGGCGCACCGCAACAGGCGAGAGGATAATAGCGGCTTCCGCTCCAATGGTTTTTGCTGATGGCGAAGTGATCGGTGTTATGCGCTACGTTTCCAGTCTCAGGCTTGTAGATCGGCAAGTGTTATTGAATGTTCTCGCGGCAATCGGTATCGGCGGTGTTTTGCTGCTTATGATTTTTCTGGTCAATCTGATATTTATCCGCTCTGTCATTACGCCGGTCAGTGAGATCACGAAAGCTTCTAAGAGGATTGCCGACGGCAGTTACGGTATCCAGATAAATAACAACTATCACGATGAGATAGGCGAGATGGTTGAATCTATAAACGAAATGTCGCTCAAGATTGCTCAAACAGAAAAGATTCAAACAGAGTTTATTTCCTCGGTTTCACACGAACTTCGTACACCGCTCACAGCAATTACAGGCTGGGGAGAAACTCTTGCCTACAATGAGCATCTTGATGAAGAATCAAAGCGCGGTATAGCAATTATGCTAAAAGAAGCGCGGCGGCTGACGAAGATGGTTGAAGAACTGCTTGAGTTTACCCGTATGGAAGATGGACGTTTCACGCTCAATATTGAGCAGATAGATATTGCCGCTGAGCTTGAAGATGCGATTTTTGCCTTTAGAGAGCTTCTGCATCAGGGCGAGCTTGAATTTATTTATGACTGTGAAATAGATGAGAACACTATTATTCCCGGTGATCCGAACAGGCTGAAGCAAGTTTTTTTAAATCTCTTTGACAATGCTGCAAAGTACGGACGTGAGGGCAAGCGGATTGATGTGTCGATCGTACAAGTCGGAGAGCATGTTTGTATTATAATCAGGGATTATGGTCTAGGTGCTCTGGAAGATGAACTTGAGAATATTAAGATGAAGTTTTATAAAGGCAGTAATTCAAAAGACAGAGGCAGCGGCATAGGGCTTGCTGTATGTGAAGAGATAATCAAATATCATGGCGGCACGTTAGAACTTGCTAATGCTGAGGACGGAGGATTTCAGGTAACTATATGCTTGCCGATCAGCAGCGAGGCAGCGGTATTGCCTACGGCTGTCGCTTCTAATGTCGCAGACTAAAGGAATTCACAGGCAATATCAGCCCGGATGTTTTTAAAACCGGCACACCGGCGAGAGTCCGTGTCAGACGCAGGAATGCAAATTGAAAGGTAGTGCAAACCAAATGAGCGAAAGCAATGAAAGTAAGGATAACAAGGAGTTTCGAACCTCGATCGGCGGACAGGCTTTGGTCGAGGGGATAATGATGAGAGGCCCGAAAAAGCAAGCAGTTGTAGTCAATACCAAAGATGGATTCGTCACAAAGGTAGAAGAAATCAAGCTGCTTAAAGATAAATATCCGATAGTGGGACTTCCGCTTATCCGCGGAGTAGTTAACTTCATCAATTCTATGACTATAGGAATGCGGGCTCTAATGTTTTCGGTAGATCAAATGCCCGAAGAAGAGCAGGAAGAGCCGGGTAAATTTGAGCTTTGGATAGAGCGTAAGTTTGGCAATGAGAGGGCTGAAAAAGCTCTGATTACCTTTTCTGTGGTTTTGGGTGTTGCGTTTTCAGTTGGCTTATTCATTCTTTTGCCGACATTTCTTGCCGGATTTTTGTCAGGTTTGATTGAGCATAGGATCTTGAGGAATTTGGCAGAGGGTGTATTGAGGATAGTGATTTTTGTAGTATATCTTTGGTGCTCCTCAAGGCTTGGGCAAATAAAGCGTATGTGGGGATATCATGGTGCAGAGCACAAAGCGATAACCTGTTATGAAAAGGGGCTTCCGCTTACAGCAGAAAATGTGATGAAACAATCTAAGCAGCACCCACGCTGTGGTACAAGTTTTCTGTTTATTGTGATGATTGTCAGCATTTTAGTGTTTTCGTTTACCGGCTGGGAAAATATTTGGGTCAGAATCGCACTCAGACTGTTACTTCTGCCTGTTGTTGTTGCAATAAGCTTTGAGATAATTAAGCTTGCGGGCAGATATGACAATATCTTTACCGGAATTATTTCCGCACCGGGTAAAGCTTTGCAGAGACTTACCACACATGAGCCTGATGAAGATATGGTTGAAACCGCTGTAGAGGCGCTGAAACTGGTGATACCGGAAGATGCCGAGCAAGCCACATGGTAACGTATTGATACTTGAACTCTCGGCGGCAGAGTATATAAATATTGAAATTGTAGGTGCTTATGAAAACGTATAGTGAAATTTATTTAGGTGCGAGGCGCAGATTACGAGCCGCCGACATTGAAGCCCACGATCTTGAAGCGAGATTGATAGTTTCTTATGCATCCGGCAAGACAAGAGAAGAATATATAGCTTCAAACAGGTTTTATGTAACCGACCCTACGATTGAGCAGACGGTAAATAACCTGATTGACCGCCGATTAAACGGAGAGCCTGTAGCGTATTTGGTAGAGGAGTGGGAATTCTTAGGACTGCCTATAATGGTCAACAGATCCGTTTTGATTCCGCGCATAGACTCAGAACTTTTGGCTGAAGTTTCAATCAGCTTACTAAAACGTAGAGGCTGGCAGACGAGACTACTTGACTTATGCGCCGGTAGTGGATGTATAGGGCTCGCAATATCGGCAAATGTTCCGACATGTCGGGTGGTTTTGGCTGATATCTCTGATAAAGCCTTGGCTATTTGCAGGAAAAACATGTTAAAGAACGGATTAAGCCGTCATGTGACGACTATAGAGGTTGACGTGACTGAGTCTCCGCCTGCGCTATTGGGCAGGTTTGATTTGATAGTTAGCAATCCGCCATATATTCCAACTGATGATATACAGACGCTGGACTCGTCTGTGCGTGATTTTGAGCCTCATGAAGCACTGGACGGCGGTTATGACGGGCTGCATTTCATACGTGCGATAGCTGCCCACTGGACAACTTTACTCAAACCGGGCGGTAATCTTGTGTTAGAGTGCGGCATAGGTCAGTTCGATGCTGTTTGCGAGATTATGCGCTATGCAGGTTATGAAGATATCAAGATATTCACCGACACCGGGGGTATCGAACGTGTGGTTGTCGGAACGTTAAAATAAATCAGCTTTCAGTAGGTGCTGCAAAAAAACGCTGTAAAGGCACATCTGCTGAATAAACACGAAATAATTTACTCGGAGGAAAATTAAAAATGGCAGAGAAGAAAAAATATATTCCCGCTGTTCCGGCGGATGATAAAAAGAAGGCACTTGAGACTGCGCTATCACAGATTGAAAAAAACCACGGAAAAGGCTCAATTATGCGGCTAGGTGACAGGCAGGCTGTCAATGTGGATTCGGTTTCGACCGGCTCTATATCACTTGACTTTGCGCTCGGCATCGGCGGAGTACCTAAAGGGCGGATTATAGAGATTTATGGCCCTGAGTCATCCGGTAAGACAACTCTTGCACTCCATATAATAGCGCAAGCACAAAAAGCTGGCGGAGAAGCGGCATTTATAGATGCCGAACACGCTCTCGAACCGGCATATGCGCGTGCTTTGGGAGTAGACATTGAAAACTTGCTGATATCTCAGCCGGACATGGGTGACGATGCGCTTGCAATCACTGAGCTTTTGGTTCGTTCAGGAGCTGTCGATGTTGTGGTTGTTGACTCAGTTGCAGCTCTTGTGCCGAGATCTGAAGTTGAGGGAGAAATAGGTGATGCCAGTGTGGGCGTTGTGGCAAGGCTTATGTCACAGGCGCTTCGTAAGCTTGCAGGTTCTATTTCAAAGACTAATTGTATAGTTATTTTCATAAACCAACTACGTGAAAAAATCGGGGTTACATACGGAAATCCCGAAACAACACCCGGCGGACGGGCACTTAAGTATTTTTCAAGTGTCAGAATAGATGTCAGACGATCTGAATATATCAAAGTCGGCACTGAACATGTGGGTAACAGAACCAGGGCTAAGATAGTAAAAAATAAAGTCGCTCCGCCTTTCCGTGAGGCTGAGTTTGACATTATGTTCGGTGAGGGTATATCTAAGTACGGAGAGCTTATTGATCTTGGGGTGCGCCTGGAACTGATTGAAAAAGGCGGCGCATGGTATACTGTCGGCGAAATGCGGTTCCAAGGGCGGGACAATGTAAAAGAATATCTTAAAGCTAATCCGGAAGTTGCCGATGAGCTGGAAGCTAAGATACGCCAAGACTCACAAAAGCTTATGTCACCGCAAGAAAAAGCTGCGGCAAAAGCAGCCGGACGTGCAGTTGATATTGATGCCGAGGACTTTGAGGGGTAAACATAATGTTTGACTCGGATAACGGTAAATCACTTGAATCGGCGAAGAGAAGAGCGCTTAAGATTCTGGGCAGCCGGCAAATGTCCGCTGAAGATATGTACAAGCGGCTCATATCAAAGGGTGAGACAGAAGAGGATGCCGCAGAAACAGTTTCTTGGCTTGAAAGAATGGGTGCGATAGACGATGTCAGATATGCTGAGTCGATCTGCCTGCACTACTCAGGTAAAGGCTACGGCCTTACACGGATAAAAGACGAATTGTTTAAGCGCGGTATACCAAGGCAGTTATGGGATGAAGCACTGACCGCAGTTGAAGAAACTGAAATGGACGATGCCGCTGTTGAGTTTCTTCATAAGAAGCTGAGAGGCAGTGTTGAAAAAGATGATATTCGTCGGGCAACGGATGCACTTTGCAGACGCGGATACAGTTATGAAGATGCGCGTATGGCAGTTAAGCGCTATATTGAAGATATTGAGTAAGGCTCAGCTTATGCCATCGTAGGGGCGGTCTGCGACCGCCCGCCCGGTTTGGATGCTTGCAAAGCATTGCGATGCAATAAGAATGTAAAAAAACGCCTAGGCGACCGCGTGATGAGGTGCGCTGACCGCGAGAGGTGGAAGCAGTGGACGGAAAAGTCGGAATTGTGTCACTTGGATGTGCAAAAAACCTTGTAAACACAGAACAAATGATGTATCTTCTAAGTCAAGCAGGATATACTGTATCAGGAGAGACAGAAAATGTTGACGCTGTTATAGTAAACACATGTGGGTTTATTGATAGTGCTAAGATGGAAGCTATTGATACGATTATTGAACTTGGACAGGCAAGGGATAGCGGAAGTTTCAGAAAGCTTATTATCACAGGCTGCCTGTCTGAAAGATACAGCACTGAAATGATTGACGAGATGCCGGAGATTGATGCGGTTGTTGGTGTCGGCAGTTTCGAAGATATAGTTGAGACTGTAAATGCTGTACTTAACGGTGAAGAGAAGATCATTAAGTTAGGCGATATCAATGCCCCTATCAGTGAGACAAAGAGAATAATCACAACATCAAGTGCATGGGCATATATTAAAGTCGCCGAGGGTTGTGATAACAGATGTGCTTTTTGTATTATTCCTGAGCTTCGCGGCAGATTCCGCAGCCGGACTATGGAAAATACTATAAATGAAGCGAGAGAACTTGCCGTGCGTGGGGTCAAGGAACTTATTCTTGTGGCTCAAGACACAACAAGATATGGGCTTGATTTATACGGAGAGCGCAAACTTCCTGAGCTTCTGGAAGCTTTGTGTGAAATAGAAGAGCTAAAATGGATTCGCTTACATTATCTCTACCCTGATGATATAAGTGAAAAACTTATTGACACGATTGCCTCAAATGATAAAATCTTAAATTATATCGACATGCCGATTCAGCATATTAGCAGCACCGTACTGGTCAAGATGAACCGCAGAGGAAACGGCGCAGAAGTCCGTGAGCTAATTGCGAAGCTCAAGGCTAGGATTCCCGAAGTAGTTATAAGAACGAGTATAATAGCAGGATTGCCGGGTGAGGGAGAAAAGGAATTCGAGGAACTTTGTCAATTTCTGCAGTCGGCAAAGATCGAGCGGGCAGGTGTGTTTAAGTATTCACCGGAAGATGGTACGCCCGCTGCACTTATGGAGCGGCCGGATTCGGACATAGCGCAAGACAGAGCAGATTACTTAATGGATATTCAGTCCGGGGTCATTGATGAATTTAATGAAAATCGGATTGGCAGCAAGGCAACAGTACTCATTGAGGGCGAGCGAGACGGTCGGTATTATGGGCGAAGTTATGCAGAGTCGCCGGATGTAGATGGTTATATAACTGTTTTGGGCGAGGATATTAAATCAAACGAATTTTACGAAGTCCGCATTACTCAAGTTATAGATGGCGAGCCGGTGGGAGAAGTTATATGAACACTGCAAACAAACTTACAATGTTAAGGGTCATACTAATACCGACATTTTTGGCGGTGTTATATATTGATTTCCTTGGGAGCACATATGTTGCAATGGTGATATTTGTAGCTGCGGGGATTACTGATATAGCCGACGGGTATATTGCCCGCCGCCGTAATCAGATTACGGATTTTGGAAAGCTTATGGATCCGCTTGCAGATAAGATACTTGTCCTGTCGGCAATGCTCTGGTTTTTGGCAGAGGGAATCATGCCGGTTTGGGCTGTTCTCATCGTGGTCATCCGTGAGTTTACTGTTACGGCGCTTCGGATGGTAGCGGTTGACAACGGCAGAGTCATTGCAGCAGCTTTTTCAGGCAAAATAAAAACAGGCGTTACGATGTTCTGCCTGACTATCATGTTTCTCGATTTACGCCAATGGATGCTATATACCTGTGTGGCACTTATAACAGTAACTACGCTTGTATCCGGGATTGAATATTTTGTCAAGAATAAGGATATTTTTAATTGGAAGAAGATGTAGACAGCAGATTTTGTGGGGGATGGCGTGATGCATAAAAACGTACTTTTGCGCTCCATGCTCCGGCAACGGATGCGGACGGTTGTGCTTGTGCTTCTGATAGCTTCCGCGTCATTTTCGTTTGTATTAAGAGCAGCGGAGTACACAATTATCACAGACCGAATCAACACAATAGGCGGATTTTATCGCTCTATTGGTTTTTTGCTTTATACAGGACATTCTCATGTTTTAGTACCCGACAACGTATTTGCAGGGGCTGAAATCATCCGTCGCAGCCCTTTAGTAGAATTTGAGGACAGACGGCGCGGATTTTCGGGAGTTCTCCGCAATATGCAAAATGCAGACATACAACACTCAGGCGGTAACATATTGCCAAACTCTCCCTCTGATCCATACGAGTTACATCAACATAATCAGCTTCGTCATAATGATGCATTCTTTTATGCTAATCTGATCAGCAAAGATTTTTACGGCAGCACTATTATCGAGGATGCCGGCGGTCATTTTCCGCCTCATATCCGAATGGTATTTCTGGTAGATTATGTTCTGCAAGGATACAGCGAACATGTAAGTGCTGGGCAGGAGATTATTTTGCGGTATATTTTGTCAGAAATGGAGTTAGAAACGGGTGAAACTTCCATTGATAATATGATGGTTGGTGAACGGTATTTTTTGAGGAGTTCATATTATTGGATAACTATGAGATCGAGCCCGGCTCCAAACCCTGACGCGGGCTTAAGTGATGTTGTTCTGACTATGGTACCTCTTAATTTGGAAATATCGCTGCATCGCCGTTATTTAGAAAGCACAGGAATATGGTACATTCCTGCAGCCGTAGGTGAATCAGTAAATTCTTCAACACCGGACTTAGAAATGCTGGATGAAATCCTCAAAAATCTTAAGCATAGTCAGAGTTTAGTATATTTACGAACCACTGCGGATATGACAGCTCTGCCTATTATGCAGTTGCGGAATCCTCCTATGTGGTTGGATTCAGGGCGCTGGCTCAGCCATGAGGATTATAAAAGTGCCGCTAATGCAGCACTGGTGCATACATGGTTTGCTCAGATGCGCAATCTTGAACTTGGGGATGTAATCACAGTGCAGATTCCGCGTGAACAAATTGTAATCGGGGCAACGTCCGACCCGGGGCAAGGCTTGGATGTCGGTATATCAAGCATTCCGCACGGGTATGTTGTCTATGAACTTGAACTGGAGATAGTTGGTTTGTTTCGCTCAGTAGAGGACCGTATCCAATTAGCCGGTGGGGCAACTACTTACAACACTTCTTTTACACCGTATATTTATATCCCTGATTCAATTCTGCCTCATGATTTTGTGTTTTTGCCAAACCCGCAGGGAAGCACATTTATAGAGAATTCACCGGATTTGCAGATGGTACATGAGATGTCTGATGACCCTGATTTTTTACCGCATTCATGGTACAGTTTTGTGCTGAGTGATCCGAGAGATGAGACATCCTTTTTGCTGCAATACAGAGATGCCTTGGGCTTATTAGGGTTTAGTATACACTTTTTTGAACAGGGAGCAGAGCAATTCTGGACTTCGGCGGAATCAATATTGCAAGCTGTATTGCTTAACGCAGTTATATTCTGTGCTGTATCGATACTTGTATTGGTGCTTGTAATGTTTTTGTATTTTCGTCAACGGAAACGCGAGTTTGCTATTTTGCGTGCATTGGGAGTTTCTGAGAAAAAAGCTGCCGGACAGCTTCTTGTTTCGGTTATGTATTTCGGGATTCCGGCTATAATAATCGGCAGTGCCGGGGGTTGGTTTTTGGCACGAAATCAAGCAGCTAATACATTAAATCCTCTTGCGGATATTACAGCATATATGCAAATTGATTTAAGCATTTCCGTGTCAGTGATTTGGTTTTTTGTACTCACAGCCGTGATTATTGCGGTATTGTTTGCAATGTCACTTGCAGGTGTGCTGCGGATCAATCGCCGTCCGGTATTAGAACAAATCCAAGACGCGGCAGGTGGGAAATGATGACACATTTTATTTTCCGCCATATTGTCCGTGCAAAAACAAAATCTGCACTCGTGACCGTAGTTACTATTTTCTTTATTGTAGCATTAGGATTTATGCAAGAATCTATATATCGTGTTGCAGCAGACATTGACCAAATGTATGACTCGCTAATCGTCAGAGCGGAAGTCAGACAGCGCGATACAAGAGATGTCTATTGGCCGCGCCGTTTCGGTGACATTATCCGTGAAAGAGCGGTGCGTGAGGTTTTAGACAGCGGCTTTACTCAGAATGAATTCGTTGAAGCTCTGCATGTTTGGGCGATGATAACCCCGGCGGCAGAAAGCGGATACTTTCCTGAGTGCTGGTATGAGGTGTGGACAGAACCGGTGCTTGAGCACAGACGGTATAGAGATGAAGATATGAACGGTCTTATGGGTTTTAATGATTTGGAGCTATTTCTGGCCGAAAATTCGCGTACCGGAGCAACAATTGACAGACTCGGTATAGGATGGCTCGATGAGCATAGAGACAATTATGGCAATATTGATTGGGATAGTGCAGGCAGAATGGGTACAGGCGCTTTGCAAATTGAGTTTGCGCCGGGGTTTGATGAATCGTACTTTGTGTTTTCTGCCGGTAAGCCTATTCCGGTTTTGCTTTATGAGCCACTGATGCAGTTGCGCGGAATAAATTTTGGGGAAATCGCGTATATCAGTAGTTTTAGCAATGATACCTTGTCTTGGGTGCATACTCCTGCTGTTGCTATCGGTACACACAACGGTAACTTTTTTAGGTGGCATGAAGAAACAATTATGCTTCCGCTTGATGCACTTAAACACATATTCGAGAACGTTCCCGGACATGCTCTGGGTTATACAGTGCTAAGCTTCGAGATTGACCCGGCGTTTAACAGGGAGATTTTAACCGTTAGGGAAGAAATTGACCGAATTCTCAGACATCAGTTCGCAGGTTGGGTTTCGCTGAGCTTGACACTTTATGATGAAGAACTTCGCATGGTTGTCGGCTCAATGGAGCAAAATTTGTCATTGTTGCAGATGTTGTATCCAATAGCGATAGTTGTATCTGCCATCATTGGATTTGGAATCTCGCTCATGCTTATGCTCCAAAGTGTAAAAAGAGTCTCAATTATGCGCGTGTTGGGTTTGGCAAAAGTGCGGACACAAGTGATTTTGTGTATAGAGCAGTTGTTTGTGGCTTTGGCAGGGCTTGTAATCGGGGCAGTTGTAGTTTGGCTGTTTGATTGGGATTTGGTTAAGTCAGTTTTGTTTGTAAGTCCGTATATTGCAGGGGTATTGGTAGGTTCGGGAATTGGGGTAGTGTTGGTGACGAACAAATCACCGCTTGAGATGTTGCAAGTTAAAGAGTAAGAAATAAATAATTTGCACTAATTGCTCACATGAAGCGGTGTTGTGTGAGCGATTAGTGCAATAAGCGATGATGCATGATTGCACTAATCGTTCACATTGGCTTGACTTGTGTGAGCAATTAGTGTAAAATGAGAGTGGTGATGGAAGTGTTATATACTTGGAATGAAGTTAATCAAAAATATGGATATCCACTCAAAGTGAGAGATGCTTTAAGACGAGGGGGATTGTATAAAGTCGGGCGCGGTTATTACTCGGAAAAACCGCATATAAACCCTTTTGTCCTTGTAGCAAAGAAGTACCCCAATGCCATAATAACTATGGACACGGCGTTTTTTATGCATGGACTTACGGATGTTATTCCTGAAAAAACTCACCTTGCAACACTGAGAAATGCCACTAGAATAAATGACGGCAATGTGACGCAAATGTTTTTAAGCAAACATATCTTCGCCCACGGAAAATCAAGTATGGATTATGGCGGAGTAACAGTCACTATATATGATAAAGAGCGTATGCTTGTTGAGGCATTGCGAAACTCAAAAACTATACCATTTGATTACTATAAGGAAATTATCTCCGGATTTCGTAATATCAGTCATAGTTTAGACTATCGGAAGATTGAAGAATATATTTCGGTTTTCAGCAAAAAAGAATATTTATACAACATGCTGAGGCGAGAGGTACTCTGATGAATTTAGATGATGTTCGCAATGCCTATATTTCAGATGGATTTAACTACCTAGAGTCCGGGTCGAGAACATGCCAAGACGTAATTCTTGCACTTATTGCAAAATCACCTCTTGCCAAAAATGTCACGATTAAAGGCGGCGTTGTATTGCAACATATTTCCGGTGATAGCAGGCGAGCTACGCAAGATATAGATTTTGACTTTATCAAATACTCGCTCAGTGAGGAATCAATTGGAAAATTCATCGAAAAGCTAAACGATAGCTCTGATGATGTTGACATTTCAATCACGGCACCTATTGAGGAATTGAAGCACCAAGATTACAATGGAAAGCGCATATATATCCGGTTGACTGATAGCGAGGGAACAAGCATTGATACAAAGCTCGATATAGGTGTCCATAAGGATGTCCACATGGAGCAAGAGATGTACTGCTTTGATCTTAGTAAGCTTGATGATAGTGTTAATCTGTTGGTAAATACAAAGGAACAAATATTTGCCGAAAAATTAAAATCTTTATTACGACTTGGAAATGTATCGACCAGATATAAAGATGTTTTCGACATGTATTGGTTATCCACAGAAAGCACCCTCGATGCTTCAATTATGTTAAGCAGATTGAAATCTGTAGTGTTTGACGATGTGACAATGAAAGAAAATAACACGGATGATATAATATCACGCTTGGAAAAAGTTTTTAGTAATTCTCATTTCATCAATTCGCTAGGCCGTTCAAAGCGGCATAATTGGCTTGAGATTGACACTGCTCAAGTAACAAATGGGTTACTGAATTATTTTCAGAATTTGGAGTTATGAGCATCTTATGTAGTTGCAAGTGAATTGCACTAACTACTCACATGAGATGGTGTTATGTGAGTGATTAGTGCAATGATTGTTGTACTGAACAGTGCTGATAACATAAATGATTGTTTTGCGGAATTATGGTTTTTCATAATGACGACGGCAGAATTTTAAAAGAATTGAATCTTTCATTGTTTAGCAAAATATGGTATATTACATACGTTCCAACGCAAAGGGAAATCTGTATTACAGTAAAGAAGCGTGATTTGAATAGTGGGACGGTGATTTTTTAGTGCTGTATATTAAGTTTGGTGCTCCAAGTGATGTGCAATATATGACAGCTTCTATGTTTGATCTTGAGTTTGAAACCGAGTGGTTTAACAACCCACTTGTTAAAGAGATGATTTTGGACGTAGATAAGTCAGAGGTTACAGTAGGGCGTGTGATAGAATCTCCTGTGCTTGGTCCTATTTCGCCTATGGAACTGTCCGGTGGAGTTAAGCTGTTGATTATGATGCTGTATGAGCCGGATGAGATTTATTGGGGTACATCATGTGGTGATAATTGTGCAAAGTGGATTTTGAAGATAGCGGAAATGCACGATTTGACACTGCATTTTGGTCATCTGATGGATTTTCCGGAACCTTTTGAAATTCATGTTTTGAATTCCGGCAATGCTGTCAGAAATATGCTTGAATTGATAGGCGAATATGGGCGCAGCAAGGTGGTGAATGCAGATGACTGGAATATACCGAGTGAAAGTGATGACCAAGAAGCTTAAATATGATTTTGAAATCAGACGTAAGATTACGTTTATTCGCGGAAATAGCGGAACAGGTAAGACTACTCTTTATAATTTACTGCGTTTGCATGAAAGAGGAGAAAGAGTAACTGTTGAGTGCAGTGTTCCTTGTATTACTCTTGGAGACCGAAATTGGCAATACGATTTGACTGAAACTACAAACAGCATATTCTTTATTGATGAAGACGCGTATTTTTTGAAACGTGTTGAATTTGCAGCACTCGCAAAGAAGTCAAATAATTATTTTGTTATTATTTCCAGATTTGATTTTGATTCACTCCCTTATAGTGTAAACGAAATTTATGAAGTGAGACAGTCAAATAGATTTCACGTTTTGCAGCCTGTATTTGAGAAAGATACAGGTGGGTTTAGACCTTCAATAGCTATTGTAGAAGATAGTAAGTCCGGATTTCAGTTTTATTGTAAGAATAGCGTTGATTGTAAAGTTATTTCTGCCAATGGTAAAGCGAACATTGTGAATGCTTTGGAAACATTGCTTTATGGCAAAAACGGTGAGTGTGTACTGATTGTGGTCGATGGTGCGTCTTTCGGTTCGAATTTGAATGGCGTTATGAGATTCATAGAGAAAAACAAGGCTAATAGGTTTCAAATATTTGCGCCTGAAAGCTTTGAATACTTGTTACTTGACAGTCCGATGTTTCAATCAATTATCACAGACAGAAGTATCATAGATAATCCGGAGAATCATGTTGAAAATCATTTTAGTTGGGAAATGTATTTTTCGGAGAAATTGCAGAATATTACGGCGAAATTGCCATGCAAGTATGATAAGAGCAAGCTGAATTCTTGTTTTAGCGACAAGTGTTGTCACAAACAGACTAAGTGTGACGCATTTATTGGGGCAGAGAGTAAGCAACTTGCGATTATGGACAAACATGGCTCACATATTGAATTATTTGCTGATTGATTGTTCAGTCAAGAAAGAGACAGACACCTTAGAGAGTGTAATGTATAGGGGATAAAGTTATGTCAATAGAAGCAGTCAGGCTGTTTTTTGAGCAGCATGGAATGGAAGATAAAATCATGGAATTTGACACGTCCAGTGCCACTGTGGAACTGGCGGCTGAGGCTGTGGGTGTTATTCCTGCCCGTATAGCCAAAACGCTTTCGTTTAAGCAAAAAGATGGTGAAGGGTTCTTGGTTATAGCAGCCGGTGATGCCAAAATTGATAATAGCAAATTTAAGGGAATTTTTTCTACAAAAGCAAAAATGCTGACGCCGGAAGAGGTACTTACATTAACGGGGCATTCCGTTGGTGGGGTGTGTCCTTTTGGTATAGACAATAATATTTCCGTCTATTTGGATATTTCCTTAAAGCGATTTAGCACTGTATTTCCTGCTTGTGGCAGTAGTAACAGTGCTATTGAACTTGATTGTGAGCAGTTTTTTACTTTGTCAAATGGTCGAGAATGGATTGATGTTTGTAAAGATTGGAAACCTGAGCTTTGCTAAAGCTGAGGGGAGTGTCCCATCAAATTGTCTATTCTCGGCTATTTATACATCACAACACCCTGCCTCGCTCCTATACAGTTTCCTGTATTGTGTAACAAGTTTAAAACTCAAAACAAAGAAAGCTGACTGGAATCAGGCAGATCACGCAAAGCGCCGAGCGCTTTGAGCTGGTCGAGATTAGTTGTGGATACTTTTGAACATGCTGCCGCGATTTCGTCAATGGCTATAAATTCTTGCTTTGCTCTGCCTCGTGCGATATCGAGAGCAGCTTCTTCGCCGAGCCCGCCGATTGCGATAAACGGCGGTCGCAATGCATTCTCGCCGGCTACCAAAAACTTAACAGGATCAGAATCATAAATATCAATCCCGGCAAAATCAAATCCACGCAGATAAAACTCATAACAAGCCTCAAGTGTGGTAAGCAAATCTAAGTCCTTTTGCTTTGCATCAGGATTGTTATTTATTTCTTTGATTTTTCTGCGGACGATATCTATGCCCCCGGTCATAAACTCCGCGTCAAATCCGCCCTTTTGACTACGGCGGTAAAAATATGCACTGTAGAATTCAAGCGGTCTGTGAACCTTAAACCATGCTATCCGAAAAGCCATTATTACATAGGCAACAGCATGAGCCTTGGGGAAAAGATAAGCTATTTTCTTGCATGATTCGATATACCAATCCGGGACATTGTGCTTGATCATCTCATCCTCAGCACCATCGGGCAAACCTTTACCCTTTCGGACATTCTCAGATATTTTGAAAGAATATCTGTCATCCATGCCCTTTGAAATCAGAAAAAGCATTATATCATCGCGGCAGCCTATAGTCTCTTTGACCGACGCTTTGCCTGACAAAATCAGATCCTTGGCATTGCCGAGCCAAACATCCGTACCGTGTGAGAAGCCGGATAATCTCACCAATGTGTCAAAATCTTTCGGCTTAGTGTCGCAAAGCATCTGGCGCACAAAACCGGTGCCAAACTCAGGAATGCCGATTGAACCGACAGCACCGATGATATCATCATCTTCGGGAAGCCCCAGGGCCGTAGGTGATGTGAAAAGCGCCATTGTGCCGGGATCGTCAAGGCGTATTTCTCCGGCGTTGATGTCGGTCATATCCTCTAACATCTTGATCATCGTAGGGTCGTCATGACCGAGCTCATCGAGCTTTATGAGATTATCTTCCATATGCTTATATTCAAAATGCGTTGTGATGATGCCCTTATCCTTATCGTCCGATGGGTGTTGAGCAGGGCAAAAATCCGTCACATCCATGCCTTGAGGAATTATGATAAGACCGCCGGGATGTTGCCCGGTGGTGCGCTTTACGCCGACGCAGCCGCGAGAAAGCCTGTTTTCTTCTACCTTTGTAACTGTCTTGCCGAGGGATTCCAAATATTTTTTGACAAAACCATAAGCGGTTCTCTCCGCGATTGTTCCGATAGTTCCTGCTCTAAACACATTGTCCGGGCCGAAGAGTTCCATTGTGTATTTGTGCGCTTGAGTTTGATATTCTCCGGAAAAATTAAGATCAATATCCGGAACTTTATCGCCGTCGAATCCAAGAAATGTCTCAAATGGTATTTTAAAACCATCTTTTGCAAATGCCGTGCCGCAATCACAAATTTTATCAGGCATATCAGCTCCGCAGCCGAACTGCGCACCGGAGTCAAAATCAGTATATTTACATTTCGGGCATCTGTAATGAGCGGGCAGAGCATTGACCTCAGTGATTCCGGCGAGAAATGCCACGACCGACGATCCGACACTGCCGCGGGAACCTACAAGATAGCCGTTTTTTAAAGAAGCAGAAACGAGCTTCTGTGCGGACATGTATATGACATCATAATTACGGCCTAATATATCGTCCATTTCGGTCTTGACTCGCTGTACTATGAGTTCGGGAGGATTTTCGCCATAAAGCTCAGAAAGCTTGCCGTATACAAGGTTCTTGAGATCTTGTTCGCTTCCGTCTAAAGTGGGCGAAAAGAGCTTCTTGGGAGGCAGAGGGCTGATGACTTCGCACATGTCGGCAATCAGATTAGTATTGCGCACTACGACCTCAAAAGCCAATTCCTTGCCGAGATAGCTAAACTCTTCGAGCATTTCGTCTGTAGTTTTAAAATAAAGCGGTAAATTGTTGTGAGCATTATCAAAATTCTTTGATGCCAGTAAGATGTGCCTGAATATCTCATGTTCGGGATCAAGAAAATGCACATCGCTTGTAGCTACGACAGGCTTGCCGAGCGACTTGCCTATTTCTATGACTCTGCGGTTGAAGTCACGAAGCTCATCTTCACTCTTTGCAAGGGCGTTATCGCCGTAGAGCATGAACATGTTATTGCAGAGCGGCATTATCTCCAGATAATCGTAATACTCCGCAAGTTTCTTGATTTCCTCATCATCCTTGCGGTGCGAAACAGCGTCAAAAATCTCACCGGCTTCACAAGCAGAGCCGACGATGAGACCATCCCTGTGTGCATCGAGTGCAGACTTCCGTATGATGGGCCTGCCGTGAAAATCTTCAAGATGACTCTTGGTTATGAGTTTATATAAGTTGCGAAGTCCGGTCTGATTTTTGGCAAGCAAGATTATATGCCTGATATTAAGTCTCCCTTTTTTCTTAAGGGGTTCAGTCGTATCTTCGGTATCCGCTTCAGGGTAAAAATATGCTTCGACTCCATAAATCACTTTGATTTTACCGCCTGATGCATAATGCGCATCAGGGAATGAGTGTACAACGCCGTGATCAGTTATAGCAATGGCGGGATGCCCCCACTCGGCAGCTCGCTTTACAACATCTGCGGTGTCGGTCGTTGCATCAAGCGCAGACATCTTAGTATGCATGTGAAGCTCAACACGTTTCACTTCCGCTGTGTCAGCTCTGGATTCATGGTCAGTGGTGACAATGTTTAGCGGTTCCATAACAAGGTCAGCTTCATATCTGCTCATGCTTAAGTTACCGGAAACAGCGAGCCACATGCCTTTTTTTATTTTTTTGACGATTTTTTCAGCATTTTCTTCCCGCATGAATTTTGATATCCGTATAGTGCCTGTATAGTCTGTCAAATCAAAACTCAGAATCCATGCCTTGCTTTTTTCGATGAACTTGTTAGTGACATCGCAGACTTCACCTTTTATAGTCACTTTGCCGAGTTCGACGGAAAGGCTGCCTATTGGTGTGAGCTTTGCTGAAGCACCTATGTGTTTGCCCATAATCAGTGTGCCGGGTGCGGCAGTTTTTGATGTTTTTTTGCTCGAATTACTTTTAGAGCCTGTTTTACGGTCTGTAGACTGCCGTACATAGGACGCCAGAACCGATACACTCGAAAGTCCGTATTCGCAAGCGATAATGTCCTCTAATGCCGCTATTTCCATGGGCGGAGCGGGCTCTATGAGCGAAATTTTGACATTCATTGATGCGTGAGTTTTATCTACCGTCGCAGAAAGGACTCGCGCGCCGCTATAGTCGGCCGCGAGTCTTTGGTTGCCCTTGCAAAAGGGGAACATGTCATATAACAAAATGGCATCTTGTGTGCTCAAGTTTAATCGTCCTCGCTCTCTAAGCTGTTGGGAGCTTGGCCCCCTAGTACTCCATTTTCAAAATAACTACCCAAATCCTACGCCGCATTTTTCCGCTATACTTCGTTGAAAAACCTTGAAATACCAGTGGTATTCCTGCGGCTTTTCGCCTCGACTAAAGAAAAAATTCGCAGCATTCTTTGCGCACCTATTTCAAAAACAAAGTACTAGATTTAATTGTAAAAAAAGATCCTGTAAAAAGTTGCACATAGGAACTT
>Ga0123355_10002278_pt1 | contig 27118 bp, 28 predicted proteins | sample TergutEmb28metaG_3_FD_89872 | JGI IMG/M metagenome (GOLD analysis project Ga0123355, IMG submission 89872) | Embiratermes neotenicus P1 segment gut microbial communities from Petit-Saut dam, French Guiana - Emb289 P1 | ecosystem: Host-associated > Arthropoda: Insects > Digestive system > Gut ... | reverse complement strand
TAGTGTGGTGGTAGGCTCTATATCTGTGAACAATGAAGAAGAAAATGAAAACAATAACAATGCTAATCCAGGAAACAATGAACCTGAAACAGGTGTAACACCACCACCAACAGATGAAGCAGGCACAGGAAACAATGAAGTAGGAAACAATGAAACAGAAGTAGAAGAAACAACACCCCCGGTAACAGAAGGAACAGAAGAAGGAACAGACAATGAAGCAGGAATAAATGTACCGGGAGTAGGAACAGGAGCTGTATTGGGAGTATTCACAGGAAGCCATGAAGCGTACTTAGTAGGCTTCCCAGATGGAACAATCAGACCAAACAGCACAATCACAAGAGCAGAAGTAGCAACAATCTTCTTTAGACTGCTGGAAGATGACTATCGTACACAGATGTGGAGCCAGGAGAATCAATTCAGTGATGTAACAGCAGATGATTGGTTCAACAATGCAGTATCAACATTGGCAAATGGAGAAATACTGGAAGGCTTTGCAGATGGAACGTTTAGAGGAAACCAAGCAATAACAAGAGGAGAATTTGTAACAATAGTATCTCGCTTCATAGCAGAACCAAGTCAAAATGGATCAGACATGTTCAATGACATAGAAGGTCATTGGGCGAGAGAAGCGATAAATGCAGTAGGAAGCTATGATTGGATAAGAGGATTTGAAGGTGGAACATTCAGACCGAACCAGAGCATAACCAGAGCAGAGACGGCAGCGATAGTGAACAGAATGTTGGATCGTCAGCCTGAAGTGGCAACAGACTTACTGCCAGGAATGCTAACATGGTCGGACAATATGAACACCAATGCATGGTTCTACCTATATATCCAAGAGGCGACTAACTCACATGACTATGAGATGAAAGCAGATGGAGTACATGAGAGATGGATGGAGCTTAGAGGATCTCGAGACTGGACAGTATTAGAGAGACCTAACTCCAATCCACAGGATATTAGATAGACAGTTTAATAGCATTTAAGTACAAGAAAAAGAAACATAGCAAGCTCCTGAGGATTTTGATAATCCTTTGGAGCTTGCTTTTTTGTTGCTTATTATTGCATTTTGAGCAGATAAGATGATATTACTTCTGCGTGGGAGTATTTCTTCCTTAATACTTAATAGTGAATTCTATGTAAATTTTTATATATTGTCGTAAAATATTAAAGAATGTAAAAAAAATTGCAAGAAGCATTAAATTGTAGTACAATAATAACCCTCAAAAACTTAAAAATTTTTCTAAATGGATAAAAAAGAATAAATTGATAAACGTGGAAAATGGATGATACTAAAAAGATGTACACCGGGAGGCCTTCATGGTTTTTAATCAAGCAACAGATTATGCACTGCGTATGTCACTATTTCTAGCTAAACAGGACAGCAACTCTATTACTGATGCTGCTACTATTTGTGCAGAGGAATTGGTACCTAAAAGATTTTTGTTTAAAATAATACGTGACTTGATTAAAGCAGGTATAGTTAAATCCATTAGAGGTAGAAATGGGGGCTTTACCCTGGGACGTAAACCGGAAGATATAACTCTTTATGATATAATTGAGGCTGTGGAAGGTCCAATTGCACTGAACAATTGCCTACTAGACCCCAACAAGTGCAATAAGGATGCTACTGAACATTGCGTAGTACATAAAGAACTGGAAAAATTGAGGAATGAATTAGTTTGCAAATTCCAAAGCATTAATTTAAAAATGTTGGCTGAAAGTGCATAAGATTAGTATCGTAAATCCATAATTTCAAATATAATTTTATTTTAACTAATGATAATTGTCGCCCTGAACTAAATGGGCGGCTTTTTGTATTTTAGAGGGCTATGGTGCATATATCTGTAGTATTGATCTTTTAGCAAAGCAGTACAAAAAATACTAAGGGGCGATACAATTGACTGCAGCCACCCTTTTAATGTTGTTTATTTTGGCATTGGGAATTATTGGTAGATCAAATATTGTTGCAGCGGCAGCGGCTATTATGCTGTTGATACATTTTACAAACTTACAAAAACTATTTCCTATTATTGAAAGGCGTGGGTTGGAAATGGGCTTGCTGTTTTTGATGCTGGCAGTCCTTGTACCTTTTGCTACCGGTAGGGTGCCTGTAAAAGAAATACTAAAATGCTTTGTTACAGTGCCCGGCATAATAGCTATTTTCAGCGGAGCCATGGCAACCTATATGAATGGCAAGGGTTTGGATATGCTTCAACATGCACCTCAACTTATGATAGGGCTTGTTATTGGCGGGATTATTGGTATTGTATTTTTCGGGGGTATTCCTGTGGGACCTCTTATGGCCGGAGGTATAGCAGCTGTATTGATGCATTTCTATCAAACTTTTCGTTGAAATAATATAATTAATCGTTTAAAGAATATCTGTTCATATTAGTGTGAAAAATGTTAAAATAAAACATACAATCTAATTCACTAAGGAAGAAGATCATGAATCTATTTGATATTATAATCATTTTTATTTTAGCTGTGGGTTTTTATAGTGGTTTTAAAAGTGGCTTAATCAGAAGTTTAGGTGGTATACTTGGGCTGGCAGCCAGCATATGGATAGCCTGGTCTTTTAATAGACCCTTCACTGACTATTTGGACAAGACTTTTGGTACAGTAGCTAGTTTGGGAGAGTTTATAGTGAGGTTTATTCCATTACCTGACTTTTCTTTTGAGGCGGATAGTGTCAGCATGGCTATTGTAAATGCCGGTGTACAGGAGATGGCTTTACCTGATTTTTTGAGAAAAAGTCTCAGTGAAAATATTAGTCGACTGTTGGATAGTGGAGATTTTTCCGGTGTGACCTTGCCTGAGATTATAGCATATGGATTGGCCGGAATAGTTCTTAACGGTATAAGTTTTCTAATCTTATTTGTAGTTGCAGGTATTGTGATTAAAATATTAGTAGGTTTATTATCCGGACTGCTTGCCTATACGCCGCTGGGACCTATTAATAAGCTCTCAGGTGCTGCTATGGGCCTTGTAATTAACATACTTCTGGTTACAGTTATTATTGGATTAATCTCACCTATGATTATTCTTTGGGCTATGCAGGATGGCTTGATTGCAACAGCTATTTACTCGTCATTTTCATTTTCGCATCTGCTGGAGCTGTTTAAATTTGGCGGAGAGTATATATTTCAGATGAGATAAATGCTATTCCCTAGCAAAATTATTAGAAAACGTGTAATATAGAAGAAGTGGGATGTTACTATGACTTAATGTAGGGAGGGATAGCTATGGGTACAAAGGCAAAACTGACAGAAATGGTCAGGGCAGCTGGTTGAGCGGCAAAAGTTGGTCCGGATATACTATCGAAGATACTTTCTCAACTACCAAAAAATACGGACCCTAACCTGCTGGTCAGCAGGGAAAAAATGGATGATGCTGGTGTATATAAAATTAGCAATGATATAGCCTTGGTTCAGACACTTGACTTCTTTACGCCCATGGTTGATGACCCTTATGTGTTTGGTCAAGTTGCGGCAGTCAATTCGTTGAATGATGTTTATGCAATGGGCGGTAAACCGCTTACTGCTATGAATATTGCTTGTTTTCCTAAGAACTTAGATATTGAAGTTCTTAGTCTTATATTAAAAGGTGGCCATTTAAAAATTCAAGAGGCCGGAGCTATACTTTTAGGTGGACATACTGTAGAAGATAATGAGCCTAAATATGGCCTGTCTGTTACAGGGATTGTGCATCCGGAACGAGTTATAACTAATGCAGGAGCACAACCGGGACAGGCTATTGTTTTGACTAAGCCTATTGGTACAGGTATTATAAGCACAGGAATTAAGCGTAAAGTAGCTGATAGTAAGTCAATTGATGAGGCGATTAATGTCATGACCACCCTTAACGATAAAGCTTCAAAAGCCATGGTGGAATGTGATGCTTCTGCTTGTACAGATATCACAGGCTTTGGGCTTCTGGGTCATATGCTTGAAATGGCCGAAGCTAGTAATGTTACTATAGAGCTGGAACTATCTTTGGTGCCTATCCTGTATGGAACTCTTGAGCTGGCAGGTAAGGACATAGTCCCGGCAGGTGCCAAGAATAATTTGAAATTTGTTGAAAACAAGGTAGGATGGCAGAAAAATGTAGATAATACTTATAAGGAAATTTTAGCTGACCCTCAGACAGCCGGAGGATTATTAATATCTATTGACAGTAAAAGGGTGGATGAGTTTATTAACCTTCTGAAAGAATATGGTGTAGAGGGGCATGTAATAGGAAAGGTAATCCAGCCTACGGATAAGAATATTATTGTGGAGGGAAAATGAAAAACCTATTTGCTGGCATAAAGAGAAGGTTTCAAGATGCAAAGATAAACAAGTTGATCAGAAAGCTTTTGGCCACGGAGGATAAGGTTTCTTCTGAGGTTATTAATGGCTTACAGGAATTTTCCCGTGAAGAGGTAACCCATATTTTAAAAGAGGCTTATCCAAGCTTGGAAGCCCATTTGCAAGAGCAAGTCCTTGTTGCATTGGAAGACCAAGGTTATATGAAAGTAATCTATGACGAATTAAATAATGGAAGTGAAAAAGAGATACTTTATTCTTTGGAACTATTAGCCTTGTTAAAGCCCATAGGAGCTTTGGATAGTATTTTTAAAAAATTGACTGATAATCGTGAAGCTATACGTTTTGAAGTTGCACATACTTTGATATTATACAGGAGCCAAAAGGTAGTAGAATTAGCAGTAAAGGAATTAAAGCAAGATAGCCTTTATATGCCGGCAAGGCTGGCTCAAATATTAATGGGTTATGATTATCTTGCCGTATTAGAGTTAGTAAATAACCTTAATAACTCTGAGATAGATACCAATATGGTTTTAGAAATATTAATGTTAATATCAAATGAATCAGTGGATGAAAAAGTTGCAGAGTATTTGGATGCAAACTCCGAGGCAATTATGGAAGCTCAGCAGAGCAAGAGTTTTTAAAGATGTAGGAATGGAAGGTATAGAAAATGGATCAATTAGTAAACTACATTAGTAATGTTTTTAGTGTAGATGACCTGGTCGCAAAGATTATATTATCGGCCTTAGTGATTCTAGTTGCATATATTTTAATAAGGCTGAGTGATAAGTTTTTAGATAAAGCTATTAATTGTCCGAAGAAGGAAAACAAACTAATCAGCCCGCAGTTAGTGCAAGTAGTGTATAAAACATTAAAGGCTACAGTTTTTTATGGTGGTTTTTTTGTTGCTTTTCTTTTAATTTTGGAGATTTTTGAAATTAATATTTTTAGAGCCGAAGATTTGAAAGAGTTTGGTTTTCAGTTAATAAGAGTTGTTGTTATTCTAATAGGTGCCAGGTTACTTATTCAATTTAAAAGGTCTCTTGTTGTGCATTGGATTTCCAAATCCCAAGAAGGTAAAGATGATATTCTCACTCCTAAAATGCAAACCTTAGGGTCACTTGTTAATAGTATATTGACCTATGGAATTTTCTTTATTGCTGCTCTTATGATCCTGGAAGCTTTTAACGTTAATACTACGGCTATTTTGGCAAGTGTTGGTGTACTAGGCCTGGCTGTAGGATTTGGTGCACAAAACTTAATTAGAGATGTTATTTCCGGTTTCTTTATTATCTTTGAAGATCAGATGCGTGTAGGTGAATTTGTGGAAGCCGGTGGTGCTACCGGAATTGTTGAGGTAATAGGTCTTCGGACAACAAAGATAAAGAGATGGACAGGCCATTTAGAAATAATACCTAATGGTGCAATAGCCAGGGTTGTAAATTACAGCAGAGGTAATATGCTGGCAGTATGTGTAGTTGGTATTGCTTCTGAAATGGATATAGATAAGGCACAGGAAATGCTTCGCAGTATTTCAGAAAAGGCTTATAAAGAGATTGATGATGTACTTGAAGTACCTATTGTACAAGGAATTATTGGGGTTACTGAGGCAAGTGTAAATGTAAGCGTTATTGCCAGAACAGTACCGGGAAAACAGTGGTCAGTTGAAAGGGATTTATTGGCAAGGTTTAGGAAGGGCTTAGATGAGGCAGGCTATCCACATAGAGCTATTCACTCGGAAGGGGGGAATAATTTATGAGCAAGTATAAAATATATCCCTTTCAAGTTGGAGATATTGTAAAGATGAAAAAATCTCATCCATGTGGAAGTGATAGATGGGAGGTACTTAGGACCGGAGCAGATTTTAGAATTAAATGTTTGGGATGTGCAAGAAGTTTGATGCTTTCAAGGCCTAAGTTTGAGAAGTCAGTGAAAGAAATATTAAATGCCAAAGAAACTGACAAATAGCTGTTGATGTTACTAAGTTAAGGAGTTAGACTTGTAATATGTAGGTAAGCGGGCGGTTGATAACCGCCCCTACATTTCGAATTATGTGTAGCACCTGTAGGGGACGCATTTATTAATTGCCCGCTTTTAGCCATTCCGGTGGCTGATGACTGAATACCTATGGTTGAAATAATTTCTGCAATAAGCTTGTGTTGAGGTGTAGCTTATGCTATAATTGCCATGGTATTCCCTGTTCCATTCTTGAAATGGAGCCATAGACCATAGGGAGGAGGTGTATATAGTGCGTAACTATGAATGTATGTATATTTTGCATCCTGAACTGTCAGAAGAGGAAACTAAGCAATATGTAGAAAAGTTTGCAAATGTGATAACTGAGCAGGGTGGAGTAATAACAAAGATGGACTTGTGGGGCAAAAGAAGGTTAGCCTACGAGGTGAAAAAGCTCAAAGAAGGATACTACGTACTAGTTCTATTCCAGGGAGAGCCGGCTGCGGCCCAGGAACTGGAAAGGATATTTAAGATAACAGAAAGTGTTATTCGTTATCTGGTTATCCGTGTAGATGATACTGGTACTGACATTAATGCTAGTGTTAACGCTGACGCTGTTGATGTTAGTGCAGAAACTAGCGTAGAAGCTGATGCTACTACTGATGCTGTTGCTGATACTGAAGTAGAAGTAGAGGTAGAAATAGAAGTAGAAGTAGAAGCAAATACAGAAGATGCAGATACAGCAGTAGAAAAGTAAACAAGTGTACTAAATTGGGGGTGTCTTGGTTGCTTAATAAAGTAATTCTTATTGGGAGATTAACTCGAGAACCGGAGTTAAGATATACAGGCTCGGGAGTACCTGTGGCTAATTTTTCTCTAGCTGTTGATAGGCCTTATGCCAATCAGCAAGGTGAAAGGGAAACGGATTTCATAAGAGTAGTAGTTTGGCGTAAATTAGCTGAAGTTTGTGCAAAAAATCTGGGAAAAGGCAGATTAGTAGCTGTTGAAGGGCGTTTGCAAATAAGCAGTTATGAAGCACAAGATGGCAGCAAGCGACAGGCTACAGATGTTATAGCTGAAAATGTACGTTTTCTGGATTGGCCAAAGGATAAGCTTGGAGCATCTGATGACACAGATTTTGGAGAAGAACTTGGAATACCGGATGATAGTGAATTTCCATTTTAGTATGTTAGATTAAGGAGGCAAACCATGAAAAAAGACCGCAGACGTTCGCGTCGTAAGGTTTGCAGCTTTTGTGTTGATAAGGTACAGTACATTGACTATAAGGATACAGGACGTTTACGTAGATATATAACGGAGAGGGGCAAGATTTTACCCCGTAGAATCTCCGGCAACTGTGCTCAACATCAACGTCATCTTACAGCTGCAATTAAAAGAGCGAGACATATAGCTTTAATACCATTTACAATGGAATAGATGAATGACGAGGGAGCAAAAATTTGCTCCCTTTTTCATAAGTAATAATTAAGTAAAAACGAGGTGTAGTTGATGAATAATCCTATTCTGACTTCTGACCTCCGATTTCTGACTTCCGCAAAATGAGGTGTGGTCGATGAATAACTACATGGATAACCAGATGAAGCTAAATAATTACATAGAAGGAGCTTTAATGGCAGCATTGGCAGCCATGATAGCAATAGTTGGACTATATATTGCTCCGTTGCAAATAGTTACAACATTTATATGGCTGGTACCAATAGTTGTAGTGGCAGTAAGAAGGGGTTTTTATACAGGTATCTTAGCTTTGGTCACGACAGCTGTATTGCTGATGATATTAGCTCCGCCCTGGCAAGCGTTTATCTATCTTGTACAATTTGGAGCCTTGGGAATTGTATTCAGCTATTGTTTCAGCAAGCAAATTGCTTTTGCAAAGACAATGATGCTGGGAACTATAGTAGTTGCTGTTTCTACTGTTATAACCTTTTTTTTGAATTTGCTAATAATGGGTTTGAGTATAGCTGATTTAGCAGTACTTTTTGAAGAAGTTAAAGAAAGCACTTTGATTATGTATGAAAATATGGGTCTTTTAGATAGAATGCAAGAGCAGGGTATAGATATAGAAGAAACTTTGGCTAATTCATTGGCTTTGGTAATAAGATTAATACCGGCTACTATGGTGATTATTGGAATGTCTGTGGCATTTATTACATATTTTATTGCTCGTAAGACCTTACAAAAGTTAAATTTAGAGGTTACTGAACTTCCCATGTTTCGTCATTGGCAGATACCCTGGTATTTTATATGGGGTGTGATTGTAGGTTTAGGTTTTGTGATATATGGTGATTTTGCAGGTTGGGAAACCGGCACAACCATTGGTATGAACATTATGTATATGTTCTTTCCGATACTTTTAATTCAAGGGTTAGCAGTTTTTGTATTCTATTATTATAAATGGGAGATTTCCCCCTTACTTAAAATTCTTCTATTGGTTATAATTGTAGTGGGCTTTCCATATGCAATAATGATATTATTAGTAACAGGGCTATTTGATCCTTTGTTTAATTATCGTAGATTAGATTTGGATAAATCTTAACTTAAAAGACTGCAAAGCAATGATATAAAAGGATGGGAGGATGTGTTATAAATGAAGGTGATTTTAATTCAAGATGTTAAAAAAGTTGGCAACAAGGGAGATGTAGTAAATGCTTCTGATGGATATGCAAGAAACTTTTTACTTCCCAAAAAATTAGCTGTTGAAGCTACTCCGCAAAACTTGCAAAACTTGGAAGCTACAAAGGAAAAGCAAAACAAGCAAAAAGAGTTGGAAAAAGCAAATGCCAAAGCTGATGGAGACAAACTTGCTGAACGCCAACTGACTATTACTGCTAAAGCAGGTAAGGGTAAGCTTTTTGGGGCTATTACTACTATGGAAATTGCATCTGTGATTGAGGAGCAGATTGGTATTAAAATAGATAAGAGAAAGATAGAGCTGGCAGAACCGATAAAAAGCCTTGGAGAACATAAAATGAAAGTTAAGCTACATCCCGAAGTTCATAGGGAAATTAGCATCATGATAAAAGCAGCAGAGTGAGGGAAATCTACTTATGTCTAATTTAGTTGAAGATATGGCAAAGGATTTTGAAAAAGATCTTAGATTGCCGCAGTTAAAGAAAAAAGGCTATAAAACCGATATAATTGATAGGGTAAGTGCTATTTTCACTATTTTATGTGATTTATATGGTACTGATAGATTGGTATTGAAGGCAAGCAAGCTTAATGCGTTAGACTTACTTAATTCAACACATGTGGGAGAAAGACTCTTGGCATTACAAAAGATAATTATGGAAGATCCCACTATAGAAGAAATTCCATCTTCAAAAAAAGCAGAAAAAGTGTTGGCTGACCTTGAGGATGGTATAGCTGAGCAAATTGCTTTGCGTAATATTGAGGATGAGTTAGAGCGTAAGATAGCACTTAAAATGCAGGAGCGTCAAGAAGAATATTATCAAGAAGTGAAAATGCAAATACTTAAGGAAAACCAAAGTATTGAAAATGCTCAAACCTTAAAAAAGTTAGCAATATTGGAAAAAAAGGATTCCATAAGCCTTGCCAAATCTGCAATGGAGCAATTAAGACCTACAGAATTAAATGAAATTGTTGGTCAGGAAAAGGCAGTAAAGGCTTTAATCTCAAAGCTTACTTCACCTTATCCCCAGCATATTATACTATATGGACCGCCAGGAGTAGGCAAGACTACTGCAGCCAGGATTGCTTTGAATGCTGCGAAAAAGCTAAAAAAATCACCATTTGATAAGGACGCTCCTTTCATTGAAGTAAATGGTGCTACTTTAAGATGGGACCCCAGAGAAGTGACTAATCCGCTTCTTGGTTCGGTTCATGATCCCATTTATCAGGGTGCTCGCAAGGATTTAGCTGAGAGTGGAATACCTGAGCCAAAGCTTGGTTTAGTGACAGATGCTCATGGAGGGGTTCTGTTTATTGATGAAATAGGAGAGCTTGATCCTATACTGTTGAACAAATTACTTAAAGTTCTTGAAGACAAAAGAGTTGGATTTGAATCGTCTTATTATGATCCAACTGATGATAGAGTACCTCAATATATTAAAAAAATATTCGATGAAGGTGCACCAGCAGATTTTATTCTTATAGGTGCTACTACCAGGAGTCCGGATCAGATTAACCCTGCTATTCGATCACGATGTGCAGAAATATTCTTCGAACCCTTATCGCCAAATCATATAAAGCAAATAATAGACCAATCTGCAAGCAAGTTGGACATTAATTTGGAACCAATAGTTCCGGAAATAATCAGTGAATATACCATAGAGGGTAGAAAAGCAAACAATATCCTTGCAGATGCTTATGGATTGGTATTATATAAACAGCAAACACGTAAAGGCAGGCCCATCAAGAATTTATTTATTGGCAAAGATGATATCTATGAGGTTATCCAAAGCTCCAGACTGATACCTTATGTTACAATAAAGGCAACTAGTAAATCTGAGGTTGGTAAAGTTTTTGGACTGGGTGTCTCCGGATTTGTTGGCTCAGTTATAGAAATTGAGGTAGTAGTTTTTCCGGCCAAAGAAAAAGGTAAGGGTAATATCAGATTTAATGATTCGGCGGGAAGCATGGCAAAAGATTCGGTTTTTAATGCGGCTTCGGTAATAAGGCAGGTTACTGGGGAAGAATTATTAAACTATGATGTACATGTTAATGTTATTGGTGGAGGAAATATTGATGGTCCTTCAGCAGGCTTGGCTATTTGTTTGGCATTGTTAAGCTGTATCAAAGGAATTCCCTTTAGGCAGGATATAGCCATAACCGGTGAAATATCTGTTCAGGGTAAGGTAAAAGCTGTTGGTGGAATTTCCGAAAAGATTTATGGTGCAAAGCAGGCAGGGATGAAGAAGGTCATTATTCCCAAAGAAAATGAAAGGGATTATCCTGCGGACATTAAAGGAATAGAAGTTGTTGCAGTTTCCACAGTAGAAGAAGCGTTAGAAAACCTGACTATTCGGGCGTTGGACATCAATCGTCAGTCGTCGGAAGCTTCCACAGGAGAAAAGGTTTGCTAAAATCATACTGTTATAGTTTAAAAACAAGGGATGTTTTATCACAAATTAATGTCAGGGGGCACAAAAAATGAGTATTGCAGAGGAACGGTTACCGCCGCATAGTATAGAGGCTGAACAGGCAGTGTTGGGTGCCTTGATGACTGATTCGGAGACCATTTATTCAGTTGTTGATATTCTGAAAGCAGAAGACTTTTACAGGCAGGCTCACAGGGATATATATCAGGTTATTGTTGACTTGACTGAAAAGAGCAAACCGGTGGACATGCTTACAGTTGTAGAAGCTCTTAGGCAGAACAATAAAATAGATGAGGTTGGAGGAGCTACATATATAGCAGAGCTGTCCTCTATGGCACCGACTTCTGCAAATATTACTACTTATGCTGGAATTGTAAATGAAAAGGGAGCTTTGCGTTCTCTTATAAGTGCTGCTTCACAAATTGTGCATAAGTCATACCATGGTAATTTAGATACGGCAGAGCTTCTTGACGAAGCAGAAAAAACTATCTTTGAAATTGGTCAAAAAAAGCATAAACAGGGCTTTAGTCATATTAAAGAAATTCTTGTAGAAACCTTTGGCCAGGTAGAGAAACTGAGTGAGCATAAAGGTGGCGTTACCGGAATACCTACTTTCAAGGATTTGGATAAGCTTTTATCAGGTTTGCAGGCAAGTGACTTGATTATCTGTGCTGCACGACCTGGTATGGGAAAAACATCTTTTTGTATGAATATTGCCCAAAAGGTAGCAACCGGGAGTAATACTACTGTTGCAATATTCAGCTTGGAGATGTCAAAAGAACAGCTGGTGCAAAGGTTATGGTCATCAGAAGCAATGGTGGATCAGCATAAGCTTAGAAGTGGCAATTTAGGCGATGAAGATTGGAAGAGGTTAATTCGAGCTGCTGAAAAAATTTCAGAAACTCCTATCTATCTTGATGATACCCCTTCTATTTCAGTAATGGAGGTCCGGGCAAAAGCCAGGAGGCTTAAGTCGGAATCGGGGCTTGGGTTAATAATTATTGACTATATACAGTTAATGAGAGGGTCTCGCAGGGTAGAGAACAGGCAACAGGAGATATCAGAAATATCACGTTCTCTCAAAGGTCTTGCAAGGGAGTTGGATGTACCGGTGCTGGCACTTTCCCAGTTAAGCAGGGCTGTTGAGCAGACTCAGGATAAAATACCAAACCTTAGTCACTTAAGGGAGTCTGGAGCATTGGAGCAGGATAGTGATGTGGTTATGTTTATTCATAGGCCTGATTATTACGATTCTGAATCTGAAAGAAAAGGTATAGCAGAAATAATTTTGGCTAAGCATAGGCATGGACCTACAGGTACAGTTGATCTTGTTTTTTTACCTGAGTTCACAAAATTTGTTGACTATGCAGAAGGAAACCCCGGAGCATAATTAAAGTCCAATGTTTTGAGGAAAGAGAGATGATTTTATGTCAATAAAAGAGCTCAACCAAGAAACATTAAATAAACAAAATAATCATTGGAATACTAACTATAATGAAAGAAACGAGATGTTTGGCAAAAGTCCAAGTGTTTCGGCGATAAAAGCTGTTCAAATATTTAATGATGATGGCGTAAAGCATATTCTTGAATTGGGCAGTGGACAAGGTAGAGATACCATGTTTTTTGCACAAAATGGCATTAAAGTTGATGCTTTGGATTATTCAGAAAAGGGAATAGCAGCTATAACTAAAAATGCACAAATAGCAGGTCTGACTGGACATATTAATGGAAAATGCCATGATGTAAGAATGCCATTACCATTTGAAGACGAAACTTTTGGTGCTTGTTATTCACATATGCTTTTTTGTATGGCACTAAAGTCAGTAGAGCTTGAAAATCTGAGCAATGATATATGGCGTGTATTAAAGCCGGGTGGTTTAAACATTTATACAGTAAGAAACACCAATGATGCACATTATGGACAAGGTATTCATAGAGGCGAGGATATGTACGAAAATAATGGTTTTATTGTCCATTTTTTTAGCAAAGAAAAAATTAAACACCTGTCAAAAGGTTATAAAATAATTGGGATTCACGATTTTGAGGAAGGTGAGCTTCCCAGAAAAATATCTTCTATAATTATGAAAAAATTATAGATATTTTCTGCAGAAAGGGTTAACCTTTATTGACTTCCAAAAATATCTATGATAAGATTCTATAGGTTAAGTGGGTATTTTTTGCTCAAATAAAAGGCTATTATTAAGTCTGTATTTGAGTATTTTTGTATAGTATAGTTTTATGGAGGTGAGCTGCAAATGTCTGCAGTTGTATTGATAGGAACCCAATGGGGCGATGAAGGAAAAGGAAAGATAACAGACTTTCTGGCTGAAAAGGCAGATGTAATATGCAGATATCAAGGTGGAAATAATGCAGGTCATACAGTAGTTGTAGATGGTAAGACCTATAAACTGCATTTGATCCCATCCGGAATATTGTATCCCGGTAAATCATGTATTATTGGTAATGGTGTTGTTTTGGATCCGCTGATTCTGTTTAAGGAATTAGAGTACTTACAGCAAAACAATATTGACAGCTCTGCATTAAAAATCAGCACAAATGTGCACCTTATTATGCCTTATCATAAGTTATTGGATGAGCTGCAAGAAGAAAGAAGGGGAGCATCTAAGCTAGGTACGACAAAAAGAGGTATTGGACCATGTTATATGGATAAAATATCCAGGCTTGGTATCAGATTGATAGATATAATGGATGCTGATGAGTTTAAAGAAATTCTGGGAAGAAATCTGGAAGAGAAAAATTTCTACCTAAGTAAAATTTATGGACATAAAGGTTTCGACTTTAATGAAATGTACGAAACTTATCTGGACTATGGACAAAAGATGCAGCAGTATTTAGTTGACTGTTCTTTGTTTATTAATAAAGCTTATGATGATGGAAAAGATATTCTTTTTGAAGGAGCACAGGGAACACTTCTTGATATAGATCACGGCACATATCCTTTTGTTACGTCGTCCAACCCTACTTCGGGAGGAGCTGCTATTGGGGCTGGTATAGGACCTACAAAGATCAAGGGAGTTATGGGAGTTGTCAAGGCTTATACAACAAGAGTTGGTGAAGGACCATTCCCAACTGAATTAAACGATAGTGTTGGTGAACAATTGCGTGAAGCAGGTCAAGAATTTGGGACTACTACAGGTAGAGCAAGGAGATGTGGGTGGTTTGATGCTGTAATTCTCAGATATGCTGTTCGAATAAACGGTATATCATCCCTTGCAATAACTAAGCTAGATGTGCTGGATGATCTTGATACTATAAAAATATGTGTAGGTTATAAATATAATGGGGAGATACTAAAAGAGTTTCCTCAGAGCATAAAAAAGCTAGAAAATTGTGAACCTGTATATGAAACTATGCCCGGTTGGAAGCAGCAAACTTCTCATATAGATGACTACAAAGAGCTTCCGGCAAATGCTAAGAGGTATATTGAAAGAATTGAGGAACTTGTTAAAGTTAAGGCTGGTATAGTATCTACAGGACCGGGTAGAGAGCAAACAATGGTTCTAGATAAAATTTTCTAATCTAAAAAGTTTAATAACGTATTAGTAAAAAGCAACTTTCTATTGTGATGGTGGAAAGTTGTTTTTATTTTTATCTGGAATTGATAATTTTGTAGCAAGAAACATGATATAATAATATTTATTTTTGTATATTGAGAAGGAGCGGAAGTTATGGGCCAGGATATTGATGCATTATTTAATATATTCAAAGAAAAAGCAGAAGCTTTTACAGTGAAGGTAATCAGGTGTGCTAATGCTGAGGAAGCTGAAAAGGTAATCCATAGCGAGCTTAAAGAGGGCGGGTTTAAAAAGGCTGTCTCAGTGCCTCTTAAAAAAATCAACTTAGAAGCAGTCAAACAGCAGGCTCAAAAGGATGGCATTGAGTTTATAACAGATTTAAACAGGGATGTGATTGAGCAAGCTGAGTTTGGTATCTCGGAATTTGATTTAGGAATATCTACCTTGGGTACCATTGCTCAGGATGCTACAGATGTTTATAAAAGATTGGTATCTACACTACCATTGACTCATTTAGCTATTATTAATACAAAGTCACTAGTGGGTACTTTTGAAGATGCCCTTACTGTAATTCAAGAAACCTATGGAAATGAGATTCCGGGTTTTATGGCTTTTGTTACCGGCCCAAGTAAAACAGCTGATATTGAGAGGGTTTTAACAATCGGTGTCCATGGTCCTGAGCGTTTAATAGTAGTGTGTGTTGACTAAAGTCCTATTCTAATCTTATTTTGTGCTTAGAAACATTTCATGTTTGTTATCGTAGACTATTGTAAGGAGAATGGAAATTATGCCTATAGATCAGAATTTTAAAGAAAGTGTTAATAAAGCACTAAATAATCCTAATCTAAGGGGAGCCTTGGGTAAGTTTGGTGATGTTTTTCCTGAGGCGAGAGCTGCAGCTTATGATGGAATTGACTTTGAAGCTTTAAGAACAGAAATTGCAGAAATAAAATCTTCAGCTGCTGAACGTGCAGAGGAACTGGCACAGCAGTTCGAAGCTAATGTAGTAATAAGAGGCGGGGTAGTTCACAGAGCAGCTGATGGTAATGACGTAGTTCGGATTTTAACTGAAATCGCCCAAAAGAGAGATGCAAAGCTTTGTGTAAAGGCAAAGTCAATGGCAACAGAGGAAATACATCTTAATGAAAAGATGAAAAATGTAATGGAAATGGTGGAGACAGACCTTGGTGAATGGATTATACAGCAGGTCGGCGAAAAACCATCCCATATGGTAATGCCTGCTATTCATTTGAGCAAGGAACGTTGTGCCGAAATTTTTTCTGAAGCATTGGGTAAAAAAGTAGAGCCGGATATAAAGCTAATGGTAAGGTTAGCCAGGGAAACTTTGCGTGAGAAGTTTTTAGCAGCAGAAATAGGTATCTCAGGCTGTAATATTGCTGTTGCAGAGACAGGCACAATGTGTCTATTCACCAATGAAGGTAATGCAAGGCTGGCGACTACCACTCCTCCGGTACATGTGGCGATTTTTGGCTATGAAAAATTTGTAGAAAAATTTAAGGATGTGGCACCTATAGTCAAAGCTCTTCCGAAAAGTGCTACAGGTCAATCGGTATCGACATATGTTACCATGATTACAGGTGCTGTACCGACTTTAAAAGATGGATCAGGGCCGGAAATTGTCGATAAAGAGCTTCATGTTATCATTTTGGATAATGGTAGAAAAGAATTGTTGCAAGACCCAATGTTTAGACAAATGGCTCAATGTGTTCGTTGCTGCTCCTGTCTTAACGTTTGTCCAAGTTATCAATTGGTGGGAGGGCATGTGTATGGCCATATCTATGCAGGTGGTATTGGTGTTCTGCTAACTTCCTTTTTTAATAGTATGAAAGACGCTGAGAAACCACAAGAAATGTGTATCGGATGCGGTCGTTGCAAAGAGTTTTGTCCAGGAAAAGTCCCGATACCTGACCTTATAATGGAAATGAGAAGCAGGATTAGAAAAAAGATACCTTTGTCTTTTGTGCAAAATACTATTATTGAATCAGTATTGAAGAACAAAGGATTATTTCACTTTGGTCTGCGTCAGGCTTCATGGGCCCAAAAACCATTTACCACTGAAGGTAAAGATGGTGATAAATTTATTAGAAAGCTGCCGCTAGGTTACTCAAAGCTTAGTCATTGGAGAAGTTTGCCGACAATTGCCTCGAAACCATTTAGGGATATTATAAAATCTATGAAACAAGATGTGAAAGATAAAAAAGGTAAAGTGGCCTTTTATGGAGGATGTGTAATTGACTTTGCATATCCTGAAATAGGGGAATCTTTAGTTAGAGTTTTAAATAAGAAAGGTTATGAAGTGGTTTGTCCACAAGAGCAGACTTGCTGTGGTGCCCCGGCAAAGTATATGGGCAGAAATGATGTTGCCGCAGTGATAGCAAAGCAGAATATATCATCTTTTGCTAAAGATGAGTATGACTATGTAGTAAGTGCTTGCCCTACTTGTACTTCGGCACTTAAGCATGATTGGCTGAAATGGTTGGATAACGATAATGATGCAAAGGCAAAAGCAGATGCTCAAATAGTTGCCGGAAAAGCAATAGATTTTATAAAGCTTATTCATATTTTGGATTCCAATGAAAAGGGCTTAGACAGTAAAAAAGTAGCTGCTACATGCGATGTAACTTCTACGAACCCTGTTAAAATTACTTATCATGATTCTTGTCATTTGAATCGTGGTATGGGTGTGAAGAAAGAGCCTAGGGAAATATTGCAGGCATTATCACATTTAGATTATACGGAGATGAGAGAGGCAGACCGCTGTTGCGGCTTTGGCGGGTCTTATTGTGTAAAATTGCCGGAGGTTTCTGCTGAGATGTTAAATCGAAAGCTTAAAAGTGTGGAAGATAGTAATGCAGTATTAGTTGCTGTTGACTGTCCGGGATGTTTAATGTCTTTGAAGGGTGGCTTAGATGTGAAAAAGTCTAATACTAAAGTACTGCATACAGCACAAATATTGGATGGAAAATATTAATAGCTACAACTAATACGGGATTTTATTAAATTGACAGCATAAACCATATGGCATGATATGCTTAATCTGTGAATATCATACTATCAAGTTTATGCTGTCAATTTTTTAATAATTTATAAGGGAAAAAATTTAATTTTGATATTGACTTTTATATTAATTTCAAATAAGATAGTCCGTAAAAACAAAAGCAAGTGTCTAGTCTAACATGGAAAAAAATAGACAAATTTTATCAACTAACTGTTCAGCTTGCTGGGTGCAGATTCGTTCAACAGATACTGTCTGAATATTTTGCAAAAATGCAGGACTTTGAATATCTGCTATCGAAGTTATGGCTATCATTAAAATTGCCTATATGATTTATGATTAAAAGGAGGGTTTTATATGCTTAAAAAAATTTTAATAAGCAGTGACTTATCAGAGGCTTCCAGTGCTCTCTTAACTTGTGCAGCAGACTGGAAAAGCATAGGTGTTGAGAAAGCAATACTTACCCATGTACTTTACTCACCTCATCCAGGGGAGATGAATGCGACCTTTGTGAAAGAAACGAAAACCATAGACAAAAACCATGATGTAGTGAAAAAAGTAATGCCTGTATTGGAAAAGCAAAAAGCTGTTCTGGAAGAGGCCGGAATTGAAGTTGATATTGAATTGGTGTATGGTTACCCGGCTCGTGCAATCAATGATTTAGCTGAAAAGCATGAAGTGTCGGCTATAGTTACAGGTTCTCATGGTAAGGGGATAGTTAAAAGAGCGACTATTGGCAGTGTTTCCTCTGAATTAATACATTTAACCAGAAAACCTGTATTCTTAGTTAGATCGACGTTAGGCCAGGATTGTGGAGGGGTTCTACCATGTAGAAATCTATTTAATCATATCCTTTATTTGACGGATTTTTCCGAAGTAGCAGAAAAAGGTTTGGACTATTTGGAGCAAATAGTTGAACATTCAAAATCCAGAGTAGATATATTACACATTCTTAATTCTGTGAAAGATTCAGAAAAGGTACTTCCTGAGTTAGAAGCCATTCAAGCTAGGTTGTTAGCAGTCGGATCAGAGATGGTGGAATTCGAATGCAAAGAAGGTAAACCGGAGCATGTGGCTATTAATCATATTAAGGAGAGAGAAGACCTTACTATGGTGGTAATGGGTACTCAAGGTAAAAGCTTTGCTAAAGAATTACTCGTTGGCAGTTTAAGCTTGCATCTTTCAAGATATTCTCCCATACCGGTTTTACTTGTTCCACAAGAAACAGATAGTGATGATTAATCAAACCTATCATAAACATAAGAATGTTTTATTGAAAAAAACAGAAAACAGTAAATATTTTAAAGGTATTTTAGCTAGTGATGTATAATAATATATAACTTATATCCACATAGTGGCCAGGAGAGCTGTTAGCCTGATGGTCAGACCACCATACTGGTGACTTTTAAAAATAAGGAGGGACTATCTGTGAAAAACAAGAAAAGTGTAAAGATTTTAGTCCTTTTAGTAGTGTCTTTATTTGCTATGACACTAGTAATTGGTTGTGTTGGGGGTCAAGGTGGAGATGGTGAGTATAGAGAATCAGGAACATTGAGAATGGGACACGTTTTTGATCCAAGTCACCCATTCCAAGATGGTGCAGAAGCATTTAGGGATAAGATCTATGAAAGAACAGAGGGAAGGTTTAGAATTGACATTCATCCCGGTGGAGCATTGGGTGGAGAAGTTGCCATGGTTGAATTAACTCAAGCTGGTGACTTGGACCTTGTAATTGCAACTACAGCTCCTATAGGAAACTTTACACAGGTATTTATGGAGCTTGATCTTCCATTCATGTTTGAAAACCATGAGCATGTCTTTAGAGTGCTTGATGGTGAAATCGGCCAGACAATGTTTGAAGAACTGGAAAGAACTACAAGGCTTAAAGGTTTGGCATATTTTGAGAATGGATTTAGACATATGACCAGCTCTGTAAGACCAATTAATACACCATCAGATCTAAATGGTATAATATTTAGAACAATGGAAAATCCAATTCATTTGAAAACATTTGAAACATTTGGTGCATCTCCGATACCAATGGCATTTACCGAATTGTATATCGGATTACAGCAAGGTGTTGCTGAGGCACAGGAAAATCCACTACCAGCTATCTTTACTGCTAGATTATTTGAAGTACAAGATCATCTTGCTATAACGAATCACTTCTATGGTCCGGCACCATTGATGATGAACCAGAGATTATGGAATAGCTTAAGTCCTGCAGATCAGGCTATTTTCCAACAAGCTGCTCTGGATGCAAGAGATATTCAAAGGCAAGCGGTTGTTGATATGGAAGCATGGATACTTGATGAATTAGAAGGTCAGGTACAAATTACACGCCCAAATCCAGGTCCATGGCGTGATGCAGTACTTCCGGTATATGAGTATTTTATAGACTTAGGTTGGGTTGATGCTGACTTGATTGAAAGAATCAGACAGGAAGCTAATTAATCAATAAAGTATATTGAATATATAGAGCAGGGCTTAAATCCTGCTCTATATGTTATAGAAATTAATATAAAATCTATTTTAAAACTCAATCATGAGTTTGTTATATAAGACGTTATGGAGGTTAGAAACATGGAAGTCGAACATGAAAACAAAAAGCAATCTTTTTTTTCTAAACTGAATAAGATATTCAACACTGTTCTGGACAAAATTGAGGATTATTCAGTTACAGTATTTTTTCTGACTATGATTGGAGTAATCTTTGCACAAATAACTCTTAGGACTATAGCAGGTATTGATCATCCGCTCATGGAGAACGTGGATGTGCCTAACCTGCCTTGGACAGAGGAAGTGGCTCGTTATGCTATGGCTTATCTTGTATTTGTTGGTGCATCTATTGCTGCCAAAGAAGGAGCTCACATTGGTATTACTGCATTTACTAGTAAGTTACCGCCACGCCTTGAAAGGATTATGAGAACCATTGCAATGCTTATGGCATTTGCTTTTTCAGCGATAGTATTATATTTATCAATAAATATATTACAATTTATGATGGGTACAGGACAGACTTCCCCTGTTTTACTCATACCTATGTGGACGGTTTTTGCTGCACTCCCTATTGGAACTGCTCTAATGAGTATCAGATATTTACAGGTAGCTTATAAGCAGTTTACGCATAAGGAAGAAGGGGGCGTGGAGTAATATGGTTACGGCAATACTTTTTATACTTTTTGCATTGTTTCTAATTATGAGCGTACCTATTGCAGCTAGTATCGGGTTGGCTACTATCTTAACAATCTGGATTACCGATCTTTTACCTGTTCAATCCATGATGTCTGATCAAATGGCAATACGCAGAATGTTTAACGCCATTGAAGGCTCTTTTCCATTAATGGCAATTCCCTTCTTTATGGTTGCTGGAGCTATAATGGAAAGGGGAGGTATGTCTAAAAGATTGGTTCATTTGGCAAGTGCATTGGTAGGACACCGTTTTGGTGGATTTGCATTGATTACAGTTCTTGCATCTTTGTTTTTTGCATCCATGTCAGGATCTTCTCCTGCTACGGCAGCAGCCATTGGTGCTATTATGATCCCGGCCATGATCAAAAATGGCTATAAGCCGGATTTTGCGGCTGCCACTCAGGCCAGTTCCAGTTTTATTGGAGTTATTCTTCCACCGAGTATTCTTATGGTTACCTTTGGTGTAATGACCGGCACCTCAATTGGTGATCTGTTTATAGCAGGTATTATACCGGGTTTGCTTATCGCAGCGGGTACTATGATAGTAGCTATTATCCTTTCCAAGAAGTATGGCTACCGCGGACATGGTGAGCCGGCTCTTTTTAGAGAGGTCGTAATTGCTTTTTGGAAGGCTATCCCGGCAATGATTATGCCTGTTATCATACTTTGGGGTATTTTTGGAGGTTGGTTTACACCTACAGAGGCGGCTAACGTAGCTGTTGTCTATGGTCTATTAGTAGGGTTTTTCATTTATAGAGAACTGACTCTTAGAGATTTGCCAAAAGTTTTGAGAGCGGCAAGTATTAATACTGCAATGGTTATGTTCATTATAGCAGTGGCATCAGCTTTTAGTGTGCTTTTAACAATGGAGCAGATTCCTACACAGCTTGCTCAGCTATTGCTGGGTATTACAGATAATCCTATTGCTTTACTAATGATACTTAATGTGATGCTGCTGATACTGGGTGCATTTTTGGAGGCAAATGCAGCTATCATTATCTTAGCACCTATACTTTTACCTGCAGTTATTGAGCTGGGCATAAATCCAATTCACTTTGGTATTATTATGGTAGTGAATCTTGCAATAGGTATGGTGACACCGCCTGTTGGTTTGAATCTTTTTGTTACATCTAGTATATCTAAGACGCCAATAGAAAAGATCATAAATGCTAACTGGTGGTATCTGTTGGCATCAATTATAGTTTTGATTATTATTACCTATATACCATCTATAAGTTTATTCTTGCTTCGATAGATAAGTATGTTAGATAGGGTTTGCGATTACCGGAGAAACGAATGAGTGCTTCGGTGAATACTGACAGCACAAAGGGAACATCGTTCCCTTTGTCTTTTAATAGTAGTAAATAAACTGAACGGTTAAGTGGGGGATATGTGGTGCAATTTAAACCTATAAGACCTAGGAAAATTTATGAACAAATTGTAGAACAAGTTAAGGCAATGATAGCGGAAGGTAACTTAAAGCCCGGCGATAGGCTGCCCTCTGAAAGAGAAATGTCAGATAGGCTTAAGGTCAGTCGGGCATCAGTAAGAGAGGCTTTAAGTGCGTTGCATTTAGTAGGCTTGGTTGAAATTAAGTCAGGTGAAGGTACTTTTATAAGGCAGACAGATGTTGATTCAATTGTTGAGCCTCTTGCATTGGCATTGTTGATGGAAAGGGACACAGACGGCGAAATCCTGGAAGTGCGTAAAGGTTTAGAGGTTGAATCAGCAGGTTTAGCTGCATTAAGGCGTGATAAGGTAGATTTAGCAAAAATGAGAGAACTTTTAGATGATATGAAACGAAATATTGTTCAGAAAGAATTTAGTGAAGGGGCGGACCTGGAATTTCACTGTGCAATTGCCCAAGCATCGCAAAATGTTTTAATAATCAGGCTTATGAATGCTGTATCAGATACTATAGAAAGCACTATGCGTACCAGTCGTCAGAAGTTATATTCTACGCAGCAGATGTCTCAGAAGCTTCTGGATGATCATGAAGGTATATATGAAGCTATAAAAAATGGTGATGCAATGGAAGCACGCAAAAGAATGTTTGAGCATCTTTTGGTAGTGGAAAATAATATAGTGCTAGAATCAGACTAGCCAAATTTAAATTTTTCTATTGACACTTTTTAATTCGTAGTGTAGAATTATGTCTTGTTGGCAAAAGAGCCAATAGTTCAGATGGCTTGCCATCTAACTCAAAGGTATGGCCCGTTGGTCAAGCGGTTAAGACACCGGCCTTTCACGCCGGTTACATGGGTTCGAATCCCATACGGGTCACCAATATCTGCCTCGATAGCTCAGTCGGTAGAGCAGAGGACTGAAAATCCTCGTGTCGGTGGTTCGATTCCGCCTCGAGGCACCAAATGTGCCATATTTTAGAAGCAGATGATGTTTAGATATCATCTGCTTTTTTATTTATTTTGGTTTGAGATATCTGTAATTAAATAAAAGATATTATATGCATTATTTGGATAAATAAAAATGACCTTTCTGCAAATCATAATAATAATAAAAATTAGGAGGGTTTTCATGAATATAAGTAAGAAAGTTATTATTGGTGCAATTATTGCAGGAGTTGCTATATTTACAGCTGTACTTGTCTTTGCCTTTGAACAACCTTCGTATAAATCAGAGCTTCCTGAAACTATGCCACCTTCAGCTTCGTCGGGAGAAAATTACAATCATCCATATAGTGATCTGCCTGAGAACACACCACCTTTAGCTCCGGAGGAAGATAATACAGATTACCCTATGAGTTCTACCATATCACGTAATGAAGCCATAAAAATAGCCTATAACTACCTTGATAAGAGAGGTATTATTGCTACCTTTAGGGAAGATTCTGGTATAGAACTGGAAAGAGGAAGAAGGGTATGGTCTCTAGAGTTTAGAGATGGTGAAACTGTCTATGAGTTCTATATAGATGCAGATACAGGTAGTATTGTAAAATTTGAAAAGGAAGATGATAGGTAGGTATAATTTATTTAAAATATTATATTAGTATTGCAGAACATTTTCCTGACATCAGAAAAATGGTTAATAGCAGTGGCAACACAGAAAAATGTGTTAAAAGTTATGTGTTTCAGTGTTATGTTTATTATTTGAGTGGGTTGTCTTTTTGATAATGTTTTGTTATATTTGACACAGTGCATTAGTGATTATTTAATGTGCACTTAGATCACTGGAGAGACTGTATGGATAAAATAAAAGCAGTTATTGAGAATACAATAAATCAAACAGTTTTGGAAAGCCCACTTGATTTCAGAGAGCCTTTAATAAATTATGCCAACCCAGGTGACCCTTTGTTTTTGGAGCTAAAGGAATTGCATCCTTACCATTTAATGCCCAGAGATTTGTTAAAAAGTGTTAAAACCATTGTAGTTTTTTATCTTCCTTTTAATATAGAGGTATCTCGCTCTAATAAGGGTGGAACTAATGTTTCAGAAAAATGGGCGAGTGCGTATATTCATACCAATTCTTTGATAAATGAAATATGCGAATTACTAAGTGAAAGACTTAGTGAACAAGGAGTTGAAGCTGCTTATCAAAAAGCTACACATAATTTTGATGAGAAAACCCTTACAGCAGCTTGGTCTCATAGAAGTATGGCTTATATAGCGGGGATGGGTACATTTGGGGTTAATAAGATGTTAATAACGCCTGTTGGATGTGCAGGTAGATTTGGGAGTATTGCAATTAGTCATTTTATAGAGCCATCGGCAAAGCTTGATAAAGAATATTGCTTGTTTTTTGAAGGGAAAGGTTGCTTGAAGTGTGTGAGAGACTGTCCTGTTGGTGCGTTAACTGAAAATGGCATTAATAAATCTATATGCTATGAACGACTGCTAAAAATAGCTGATAAACACAGTGCCATTGGGTTTGCAGATGTTTGCGGCAAATGTATAGGAGTTTGTGCTAATTATTAAGTAGATTATGATAATGAGATTTATAGGCAAATATCTATTATCACAGGTTATTATTACGAAACGAATTATCCGGGGGAAAACTATATTGAGTTGAACAAAGAGATGGCTGATGAAGCCATAGATATAGCAAAATCTTTGATGGAATACATAGACAAATTATAAGCCAACACTGAAAAAATCGGGACTTTTTTCAGTATTGGCTTCTTTTTTATAGCTTTTATCCGACTTCTGATTTTCGATCTCTGATTTCTACTAAATAAGCTGTGCTCTCTTATTAAAAAATGTTCTGTAGCCCATCTGAACTAATATAAAAACGGATAAACCTACACTTCCTATAATAGCTAACATAATGGCTATTTGATAGGCAATGGCAGTATTTGGTGAGATACCGGCCAGTATTTGTCCGGTCATTAATCCCGGTAAAAACACAATACCCATACCCATCATTGAATTGATAGTGGGTAGTATTGCAGCATTATATGCGTCTTGCACAACTTCTAAAGAAGCTGTAGCCGGGGATGCACCTAGAGCGAGGGTGCCTTCAATTTGTTCGCGTTTGTTAGTCATACCATGGAGCAGGCGTTCTACACCTAGGGATATGCCTGACATGGAATTACCAATGATCATACCGGCAATAGGTATAACGTAGCGAGCATCATACCAGGGCTGTAGGGCCAGAATAACAAATAAAAAATAGAAGATTGAAAAGCAAGTGCCTGTCACTATTGAGATGGCAATGACCTTTTTCATTGCCTTGCTTAAGGGGAGTTTTGTCCTGCCAAAAACATTATAAATTGCAAAAGATAACATTAAACATAAAACTAAAATAGTTATAATCCAGTTTTGATTATCCAGTATATACCCCAATACAAACCCCATCAAGATTAATTGAATTGTCATTCTGACAGTGCCAATAACCAGTTCTCGTTCTTTATTTATCTTAGTCTTATAAAATAAAGCCAGCAATAAAAGCCAGAAAACATAAGCCAGCAATAAACTTCCAATACTAATATCAACAACACCAATATCAGCAACTTGTCCTTCCATTACAGCACCTCCGTTACAATTGAAGAACCACTTTTAAAATGAAGTATGTAGTCACTATAATTTTTGCATAATTGTTCAGAGTGTAAAATCATAATTAAGCTCTTATCATGGTCTTTTACATACTGAGTAACTCTATTAATAATGAGTTCTTGGTTTTTTTCATCTAAAGCTGCTGAAGGCTCATCTAGAAGAAAAACCTCAGGGTCAATTAAAATCAAACGCCCAAGACAAACCCGTTGTTTTTCACCTCCAGATAAATAAGCTGCATCAGTATCCAAAGAAATATTCATCAGCTCTAGCCATTTTAGTGTATCTAATAGTTTTTTATCCGAGACTTTATCAGAAGTTATATCTCTCTCAGTAACCTTTAAGCCAAACAGTAAATTATCTCTGACAGTACCTGGAAAGATAACCGGTGACTGCATTAGCATAACAACCTTTTGTCGCAGGTCTAAAGGTTCCATGGTTTCTAGTGCTTGATTTTTATAAAAAATCTGACCATGGTCTGGACTTATTAAATTATTTAATAGTTTCAAAAAAGTGCTTTTCCCCACACCGCTCTCACCTAAAATACAAGTTATTCCCTCAGATATTTCTAGATTATCAATAGAAAGAATATGTTTATATGTAACGTTTTGAAGATTAAAAAGGGTTTCAGGCATAATTGTGATTGCTCCCTTATACTTATTAATGATATCTAGGCAAAAATAAACCAATTTTAATAAAATGTCAAGGGGGGATAGATATTTGGTAGCGTAGCCCAGCAGCTCAAGGATATTGAGGCATCTTGTTGTGAGTAGAGGTCATCTCATTTGAGATATACATATATTTGACAGGGAATTTGAAATATTATAGAATAGATTTGAGTAGCTATGTTAAATGAGACAACCTTGGAGCTTATACGGCTCTTTAGTAAATTTTACTTGTTATCTTAAGGAGGAAAATAAAAATGGCAAAGGCAAAATTTGAAAGAAACAAACCCCACGTGAACGTAGGAACAATAGGACACGTAGATCATGGTAAGACGACGCTGACAGCAGCAATAACAAACTGC
>Ga0123355_10002277_pt1 | contig 27121 bp, 22 predicted proteins | sample TergutEmb28metaG_3_FD_89872 | JGI IMG/M metagenome (GOLD analysis project Ga0123355, IMG submission 89872) | Embiratermes neotenicus P1 segment gut microbial communities from Petit-Saut dam, French Guiana - Emb289 P1 | ecosystem: Host-associated > Arthropoda: Insects > Digestive system > Gut ... | reverse complement strand
CGTAGATGGGAGGATAATATTAAGATGGATCTTCGGGAAGTGGGAGGGGGTGGAGACTGGATGGAGTTGGCTCAGGATAGGGACAGGTGGCGGGCACTTGTGAATACGGTGATGAACTTTCGGTTTCCATAAAGTGCGGGGAATTTCTTGACTAGCTGAAGAACCACTTAGCTTCTCAAGAAGGACACTGCCCCATGGAGTAAGTAAGTAAGTCCCACACTTCTATATATCCGCGAATTAGTCACAGAGAAAAGAAGAGGAAGAAACAGATGGCAAAGAAGTCGAAACCCCATAGACAAAACGGAATATAATACTCTCACGAGACGCCTGAAAGTAGTGCCCCAGGACGTGCGGAATGCGACATTCGAATCTTACACCACCAGTCTAACAACAGATGACCACACCATCTGGAAAGCCACTAAGCTGCTCAAAAGACCACTCCTACAGGAAGATGGGAACTGGGTGTGTAACAGACAAGGAAAAGGCAGCAGCCTTCGCTGCACACCTCTCCAACGTATTTACCACTCCGCAAGCAAATAACAACTGCAATACTGATGATACTGTCCAAACATCCTTAGATAGTGCTTGTCCAATGTCACTATCAATACCACCAATCTCCCCAACGGAAGTGAAAGAAGAGATCCTAAAGTGTCCCAACCATAAAGCACCTGGATTTGATTTGATTACAGGGCAACTACTAAAAGAATTATCACGAAAAGCTACAGTACTACTGACTAACATATATAATAGTATGCTACGGCTTACCTACTTCCCAGTAACGTGGAAATTCGCCCAAATAATTATGATCCTTAAACCTGGTAAACCTCCACATCGAGTCACGTCCTATAGGCCAATAAGCCTCCTACCCCTCATCCAAAATATTCGAAAGAATCCTCCTTAAAAGAATTCAAGTAGACGCCGTCATTAACGAAAAGATCCCTGCGCATCAATTTGGATTTCGCGAACATCACTCAACTACGCAACAATGCCATAGGATCATCAAGGAGATACTAAAGAGCCTAGTAGAGAAGAAGTTATGTACGGCTGCCTTTCTCGACATACAGCAAGTCTTCGACCGAGTCTGGCACGACGGCCTCTTCTTCAAACTCAAAGCCACACTCCCTACACCATACTACCTCCTGCTACGATCCTATCTCATAGATCGCTACTCCCAAATAAAATTCAATATGACAACCTCCGTAAACATCCCCATACATTCAGGAGTCCCACAAGGAAGCGTACTGGGCCCTCTATTATACCTGATATTCACAGCGGACATACCCACCAGAAACGACACTACGATCGCAACATTCGCTCACGATACTGCCATATTGGCCAGTAACGAAGACCCACAAACTGCATCCCAAAGCCTCGAAACTCATCTAAATCACCTAGCAACCTGGTTTAACACCTGGTGTATAAAAGTCAACGAGACCAAGTCGGTGCACGTAACATTCACGAACCGGAGAATCGACTGCCCAATCGTAACAATAAACGGAACGCAGCTATCAGTGCAAACTGAAGTCAAATACCTGGGCCTCTTACTCGATCAAAAGCTCATATGGAGACCACACATAACCGCTAAGAAGACCCAAATCAACCACAAACTACGACAAAGGCACTGGCTCATTGGACGAAAATCCAAGTTGACGACAAAAAATAAGCTGCTTTTATACAAAGCAATACTCAAGCCTATGGACCTATGGTGTACAACTCTCGGGCTGCTCTAAACCGTCCAACACAAAAATCATACAACGAATACAGTCCAAAATACTGCGAATGGTGTACAACGCACCGCGGTACGTAAGCAGCAAAACACTCCACGAAAGCTCAGGCATACCTTTCGTAGAAGACGAAATCAAACGAATAACAAGTATCTACAAAATCTTTCAGGCCATTCCAACAAACAAATAAGTCAACTACAACCTCCACCCCAGAGGCTAGAAGAAGACTAAGCTGCCGATGGCCCACTGATGTACCACATTAACAAAAGTAAGCCAAATTAGCAAAAAGTGAAACCAGCTCTCGGAGAACTGCCACTGGGCAGCATCTCTCCTCACTGTGCAAGCACTCAAGCAATTTACTTATAGCTCCCCTGGAGCAGATTGTAAATTTCCTTAAATAAATAAATAAAAATATATATATACTTTCTGACCGTGTACACTTCAAACTTATTCGGCCAAACCTTTACACGGAACGACGCTTTCCTGTTTGGTGCAAATACACCCCTTAATTCCACATTCACAGACAGGATTGTAACTTGTTTATCATAAAGCAGGGTGACAGCAAGTTTCACGCTGATGTTTTATTTAATTTTATTCTTCATTCAACAACAGTGTCACCAACTCCGAATTCTTATAGTCAAATGATAAAGTGATTCTAAAGTTGATTCATTCTTGCGGTGTTCACAATAAAACCAGAAATATAATACACTCAGTCAAAATAAAGCTTCTATTTATTAAATATAACCAGCTACATGTTTCAGATAATATACAGTCATCATCAGGTTGACTGAGAAAATAAAAAATAAAATGTTACTTTATTTTCGCGATCAACCTGATGATGGAAATACATTATCGGAAACAGCTGTGTTTGTAATGAGTATGCTATAGTATATTTCCGGTTAGACAGGTTGATTAGCAAATTTCGAACTGAAGAAATACGGAAGGGGGTCGGCATGTCCTAATTTACAACACTAATCCAGCACATGCCTGGACAGAATGGGGAAAACTAGGAACATCCTTTCGTGGTCGACATTCGAACCAGAAGCCTTCCGAATACAGCATAAAGCGTTACAGTCCGAATAGACTTGCTCAGTTGCCATTCATTATTATTATTATTATTATTATTATTAGATTATTAAAACAAATTTTTAATAATTTTAGGATGTGTGGAGACTGATCCACGAAAAAAAAATACTAGGACTTTTAATTTATAACTTTACACAACATAAACACTTTCAATATGCTCCTACCATTATTTTTACGTTTTTATTATATTTTGCGACATGTAGTTTTGTAGACAGGTGGCCATGTTCCGTACAATATTGCTGCCTGAATATTCAGGGCAGAAGAGTGAACCGAACGGGGTAAGAGAGTGCTTGGTGTCCGGAAGGGAGAAATTGGATCGAGACCATAAGGAAATCCGCTGCCCTAAGTAGAGTTGTTTTGCCCATGGAGAATACCCAGTGATGGTCCTTGTACTACTTTTCCCAGTCGGTACAGAAGGCTATAAGCGACATTTCCTCAGCTACACTGGTACGTGTCTACCAAAGAGCACGGTGGCGCAGTCTCAATATGCACCGCTAGGATAACCTCAAATCCCATATCAGGTACGTAACAGCACGTGGCTATTACAACTGACATCTTTCTAAGAATCTCGCATCTCTTCACAGCACACTGCACTTCTGTTCGCTATTAATGCAGAAGCTGATCAGCGAGGATTGAACAAGCCAAACATGGCACCGCTAACCTGCTGGTCAGGGACATCTAACAACATTCATCGGCACCTTTTCATAAAACTGTCACTTCATTCACAAAACATCCGCCATTTAACTGGCATTAACGAACAGCTGAAATTTTAATTTACAAATTCAAGAATGGACAGATCTGTCGACAGTGTCCAGATTTTGGGTACTTAGGTGCTACAGGCACTCTGGTATGCATTTGTATTCCATCTATGACGTCAATAAGAAACAGCGACAAGTGGCAGGATGATTATCGTATGGAAATTTACAAATGATTTACAAGGAACCCATCATGGCCCGATTTCAGACTCTTTTCTGGCAAATCTGAAGTGAGAAAAATAACGAAAATTCTGCAGGGTGCCCGGAACACAAACAGAAGCGCTACATACATTTCGCGGGATTCGATCTGGTGACTGTTATTTAACTATATCGCACAAACAGAAAGCGTCACAGCCTGACACAGCACCGCAGCATATGCGGCATAGTCTTTCGCTATGCGGCAAAAATGTCATCCGCTCTACGGCGAGCAGTCCGGGTGTGAAAGATAGTCCTATGATCTGTATGTTCAACGTTGTACCCTATGATCGGTTACGTAACAAAATTACTAACACACTTGTCGATTTTACAAGCAGTCCTCCCAGCAGAAACCGCTATCAAACTGGCTAATAAAAAAATACAGAATACATATGATCTGCTGCTCCAAAAGAATAGAGATTTTAATCAAAACATATATAAAATGCAAAAAGCGAGATAAGATTAAAATTTTATTAGAAAGGAAATAAGAAACATATATACCGTTCAGTAATTACCGCAACGGATAAAAATAAAACCTCATAGATTTTAAAAGCAAAGGAATGGAACAGTGCAATTCTCTACGCTAAAAAATAATACAATGTAAGAAACATACTGCTATCAGAAGTTACTACAAATAACCGTAAAACAATATAATAATGTAACACACTAAGAAGAGATATGGTAATTCCACAATATAAGGCCAGTGTATCTCACTTTAAGGCACTGGCAACAACAGGAATACATCCTGCCAGACTGCGTATTCGGTCGTCAAACAACCAGTGTAACTCCGCAGCAAACCCAACAACGACTCGCTTGCCCTTCAGTAAAAATAAATGAAACCATCATCACGTGTCTGTGTTGTGAAGAATTAGCTACACATACTGAGTGTAACACAAAAAAAAAACATTACATTTAACATTATCACGTGTTCGTTTGACATTTCAAACACGTTTACTTAAGTCCCCTGTGAGAAGTCACGGCATAATGGAGAAACCAACCAATAATACAAATACCTCAAATGGACAAAAAGAAAGAAAGACAGGATGAATGAATGAACGAATTAGCAAAAATAGCTTTAAACCAAAATTTCTTCCAATATGATCGCTGCCGCCGCCGCCGCCGCCGCTGTTGTAGTGCTCACTAAGCTGAATTTTGTATCTGGTAATTCGTGTTGTTGACCTTACTGTCGAAATATATCTGTCGCACTGCCTGAAGATGGCCCTTTGAGGGCTGAAATAAGTTGAAGTGACACAGTGTTAATAAAATAGTGTTAATAACAAATGTGTGCACTGGTCGGTTTTTAATGTGAAATAGTGATATTAGTGCACGGATATGAACAAGATAAAATTTTATTAGGGTCGTTTTCGCTTGCGAAGTTTGGTGTTAGGATCGCACCAGTAGAGACGACGACAACAGAGCTACGGTGGCGGTGACACAGAACACGTAAAATAAAATCGGACATTAACGTTAGGGTGGCCCTTCGTCAATAGTCGTAGAAAGGTAAAGTAGGTGAAGCGGTTAGGGTCGTGTTTAATGACCATAATATTGATACGTGTACCAGCGACGTCGGTCTTTCTATACCTGGTACCAGAGGGAGTTAATTAGCTGCAACTCAGACACCCTGCTGCTACCAGATGATTAATACTACTTCAAGTGTAAATGGATACAGTTAAGCGGGAGATCAATTGGGCATAATGGCGCTGTCAAATACCAACAGTAAATCATGTTTCTTGTACCAGGCAGTACACATCACATGGACCCGACCACGACACACAGTGTAATGGGACAAGAGCACACATCACACGTCTACGATGAGGCTGAAGTCTTGTCAGAAAGTGAAGAGTCACTCCACCAGGCAGGAAACAAGGAGAAAATGGCTGAGAAGAGCATTTGGAATTAACGGTAATCAGAAGTGGAGTATATTACGTTTATTTACATATAAACTTTAAGTAATCTTAAAACAAAGTATTTAAATGTAGGAAGCGACATAGAGAAAAAAAAGCTCGAACATAAGATTGAAATTAAGTGCAGTATATCATTTAAGTACTTAGGATCCATCTTCACGAATGCTGGGAAATGCAAAGAATAAGTGTTAATCAGAACTGAGCAAGCCAGTAAAAAAAGAAGGGCACCACATAGACTACTTTGGAGTAAATACATTTCGGTAAACACAAAGAAACGAATATTTTATACAGTGAATGTGATTTAAGTTGCAGATGGGGAACCCAAATATTGGATTACAAGTTAAAGGACAAACTTTTAAGGACAGAGAAAGGTTTCTGGAGAAGAGCTACAAGGACTTTCAGAGTACGAAGTAATTAGAGAAAAAATGGGGGTAACACAAACAGTTTTAGACAGAATGGAAAATAACATGTTTCAATGGTATGGACATGTAGTACGCAAGGAGGACAATAGATTGTCTAAGAGAATAATGACCTGAATTTAAGTGGGTAAGGGAAGTGAAAAGGGTGATGAAACAAAGGATTTAACTTCTGACGCCGCAGTAAACGGGCAACTATGGCGACTGCAAACCAGTAAGGAAAGTCGCCTATTATGGGGAGGTTTTTTTAAATTGGCTATTAAACTTAGGTAAGAGTCGTGAAACTTTTCAAAACATAACTTTATTTGATTTATGTAGAGACAGTTGCTACATAAACATCGTAAATTATGGAAAGAAAAACGTGTGTAGAATTCGTTTCCTTAAAAGCTTCATATCCCCTAATTAGGCACACGCGTGTTTCTAATTTGGGGAGGTGAATAATTTACCCAGAAAGCACAAAGAATAGTTACTGAATTTAAAAAATTACAAATACAAAGGAAGAATAAAACAGTATTCATCCCTGACAAGGCTCACAATCAAAATCTTCCTCCATACCAACACAAAATATGTGTGCCCGTATGAAACATTTCGCACATCGTATCCATTCTTCTACATTGTGGTCTTCAGAGAAATGACCAGTACAGAGCACACAATGAGCGTCTTCTTCCTCTTCTTCTGTCGAATCGTCAGCGAAAGGAACTTATGTCAGAGTCCCAATCTGAAGGACTGTCCGACGGAGTTGGATCCCAGCAAACCATTCTCTTCCCTCTTTTTGAAGGACCAAGAAGAGAATTCGAGGCAAACCGAATTGGGTTTAGTGGCCTGTTTGATTTTCTTTTCTGAGTTGTTCCAACAAAATTTCTGTAAGATAAAATCGTTATTTTTCTTACTGTACCACCACGAGGATTTGGCTGTAGGTTCAAGCTTGGCACAGCGCTGATATCTGATGCACGGAGAGCCTCAGCAGAAGTGAACGGCGAAAATTTAGCAGAAGTAAATGATGGCTGATCGCTGGTCTTCACCAAAGCAGGATGGTTCACAGGAGCAACTTCTGTTTCCTCTGGGGTTAGAGAAAAATCTTGTGGACTGAAGATGTTCTTGTCACAAGGACAGAGGCCTGTCGCCCGAAAGTATTTAGCCGCTATCTCGCCTGTTGCAGCTCGCTTGTACGTGTATGCATTGCCGAATTGTTGGCGAATTTGGTAGGCGATGACGACTCGCCCGTCCTATATTTGAACGGAGCTATATCTCAATTTCTTGGGAGTAGAACATTTTCACGGTCTCCATGAAAGCTTTATCCAAGGGTACATTTTGTGACTATTGTGAGGTGAGAGGCTAATGATTTCAACATGGTTCTCTCGAGCTAAAGTAATGACCTCCAGGTTCCTGGTGTGTGAATAGTGTCCGTCCGGTAATTAGATAACAGGATCTTCTTTTGTGGCTTTGTATGTCTGATGAAATGAAGAAACCACTGGGTGAAAATCTCGCTCTGTATCCACCCCGAGGGATGGCACGCGTGGGTTGATCCGGGTGGTGTGTCATTTATCAGTTCTCGTTTCATATATGTTCTTGGAAATAAAAGTAACGGAGGAATGAATTATCCGGTTGGACTCATACAGTTGACGACTGTCACAAGACATCCCCGTTATGCGAACTGAACAGAAGATATCTGACGCTTGCCTTTCAATCCTAATATTTTCGTGTGTTTGTGCTGTACAATAGTGATGCCGGTTTCGCCGCAACTGTAGTATATTGTAGGATTATGTTGAATGGTGTAAACAGTGGGTTCGTAGATTTAAAAATACCGAGCTGCTGATTCAGGACTGAAACCCCTCGCTTTTGAGAGTGAAGAACTTCAGGGGTTGTCACTGATATTTCTTGATGACAACGTAGGAAAATTTTCAACCACTTCCTTCCAGTCTTTTAATTTCTCGTGAAAAATTGGTTTTTAATTCCGTTTCTTACAGCAAGTTGGTAAGCGAGACACATAACGTCTGGCATTGTCAAGTCTTTATTTCCATCAAAACACAATGCTCAGCCAGATCATTTTCTCCTTCACAAGAAAGAACTTGATTCCTACACAATTTTGTTTTATTGCTTCACTTATGCTTTTTTGCCGGTCTTTAACATAACTCTGTAGTGTTGTTTGTGGTAAGCTGAATACACTGGACGCTTTGTAGCTGCTTATTTCCTTGTTCTACATAATCTCAATAGCCGCCTTCATCCTTTCGGGGTCCCATTTTCTCCTTCGAGTCATCTAGAGTACTACACAATTTGGGAGGAATAATTCACAAGGTACTGACTTCCTAATATGGGGAGCCCCATATTAGACTTTTCAGACCTCCCCATAATAGGCGAAAACAGGTGCTCGAGAAAATGGCTGAATAAAACCGAAGGACCTAAATTTGTGCCTATGAAAAAAGCAAGTGTTTAAGATTACACTTAACAGAGAACTGAGCACTAAACTAATTCAGAAAAATAGCTTACCTTTAACTGCTCATGAGTCACAGTCTAGCGATAAGCAAAAATTTCACATCGTACCAAAACAAAGACACCCACTCAGTACCGAAGTCTTGGGCAAATCACCGTTTGTAATGTGACTGCAATTAATAACCTCATCTGTTTAATGATTTACATTCTTAAGCGCAGAGTGCAGCACCTCCTGGTATTAAATAATGCACCTCCCCATATTAAGAAACCTCTCCATAATAGGCGACTTCCCCCTAACCGGGGGACCAACCGAAAACTGATACACATGTACATGGTAGTTTTTTATGTTTAGGTACTGAACATGTTAATATTTACTGTTGAGTTGTCCGGAGACAGTGAAGTGGAGAATGGAACTATGTCAAAAGTTGTTGGATGTGTGTGAGGGAATGACATATGCAAAAATATTAAACTGTAGAAATAAATGCACAGGGGACTGAATACAGTGACAACAATGTGTTACACAGTGAGCAGTTCGACAAAGAGTCTAACAAGAACTGGGATGAAGTAGGTAAGGGTAAATACAGGTAACTTGAACTGGTATTGTTGGGTTTATATACCCCCTTCACCCCTCATCTCTGCGAAGAGAATATAGCGATTTGAAGACTTCTCCTGAGGATGGATCCTCAGGTGAAGTCGTTGGGAGGTAACCACCGAGGTCCAACTTCCGAATCTGTGACTTCTTTCCAGGAAAACCGATGGTCAACAAAATCCAGAAAGCAAAAAATCCTAAGCGCAGCATTCACCTTCAGAGTAGTTCGGCAATGAAGTATTCAGACGACGCATTACAGAATTTGTAACAAGCTATACTAAAACAGGCCTACAGCTGTTATTACAAACACGGGAAGGCGAATTTGTAACAAGCTATACTAAAACAGGCCTACAACTGTTATTACAAACACGGGAAGGCGACTTTAATAATTCCACTATTACAGCTTTTCCGACTGTCAAGAGAGATATGCTTCTGATGGGCACACATATACGTATACAATCAGCAGTTTCACACCTACTGAGATAATTTATTTGATGAGAAGATGAAGATTCCCAAAAACGGATGGATGTATCCGATTTGATTCACTCATATACGTCAAAGAAGAATTTAAATACCGCCAAAAACAAAGAGTTTACAAATACATCGTTGTGTTTGTAGTTACATGTCATTCCTTCTTTGTTGCAAGTACCACAGCAGGATGATAAAGCTGATGATGTACACGTCCACACAGCATGTTTCCCGCAAGAACTGCTATGCTCTATTATCAACAGTTAAAGTGTTATGATCATTTTAACGTACGTACATTATTGTAACACGGCTGTAACTGAAAATGTTTCAATGCATATGTTCTATCACACTTTACAATTAATAAAAAAGTTATGCGTCAGATAACAAAAGAAAGACATCCATTATCCTGGTGTACATGGGTCCGATAACACCACAAAACAAAGGAAAACTACAGGTCGGACATCATAAAGTAAAGATGTCGAAATTTTCAAAATTGTTACAGAGTCAATTACATCAGTTTATTTAGTTATGTTATACACAACAGAAGGAAATTACAGTAGTGATTAGAGAGTATCAAAGACTATTGACGTTTAGTTATGTTACCCTGTTTGCGGTTCAAAATGATCTCCACCATTCTGTACGCGCAATTCTGTGCATCTCAAACAGAATTACGAGGGAGTAGCGTAAAGGCATTTCATAAAGAATGATAATGTACTGTATCTTGAAACATGAAAACGATTGATAATGGGGCATATGTTAATACAACATTTCTCTCTTGCACAAAATATCTTAAGCAATAACATCTTTAAGTCTGGTTCGCCTTATGTAGGTCAGATTGTGTATAACAAGGTTTGGTGACAATCCCATCTTCAAAAGAAACGGGGGTCGAAGAGATGAAAGGTGGAAACCAAAACCTATGTAGACGGAACAAACGTGGTTGACATCGTGTTACTGAAAAGAAGCGATGGGCTGTGGGCTATTATTGGCAGGACTGGACCTTAAGATTGTCCGACCGCACTCTGGCTGTAATAAAACGAAAGTAACTGCACTTCAGTACAGCAGATCTGCCTAAACTCTAGGGTCAAGATATAAGAATTACAACAACCTGACCACCTTACCTCAAAACGCAAAGTTCACAACAACCATACACACATCATTCTGCCAAAGTGACATTCTTCATTCAACATCCTCCCTACGCTACAGGCAAACTCTGCAGCTGACAGCACCAATCACAACGCCACCAGTAAAGCTGTAATTTTTCATTATTCCCCGAAGAAATATTTTCGCAGTGTTCCCTTAAGCCCGAATCTACCCTATTGATGCTGAACCGAAATCAAAACTAATAATAAAAACAAACAGTTCCTTACGTCAGCAACACTAAATCAATGAGCTTTTATTAAACGTGATCAAGAGAAACGAATCTGGGCAGCATAACGAGTCTTCTGCTTATTATTATAACAGCCGTTCTGTTCAACATTTTATTAAAATAAACTTCGTGCCTTTAAGTTTGTACTACAAATCTGTGAAAAGATAACACATGTCTGAAATACTACTAAAGAAATTACTTGCCCAATACACAACGAACGTATATGGCGAGTACTGCTTTAAAGAATTCCCAAGACGAAGAAATGTGGAGGTGGGATCAGATATTTCTGACAGCCTCTTTCTCTTTATCATTTCAGAAACACCATGGGTTGAATCCATTTAACACGTTCAATTTACATTTACCATAAAACATGAACAGCATGTCAACCCAACCTAATTATCCTTACACGGATGCTCTAATGTATCAACGGCACTCTACCCTACCACTTTTCTAGTACTTCCGGAGGTATATCGAAGGTTTGACCTATCTGTAGTGTGAGGTGTTATGTCCTTCTACAGTACACCTACGAAGTGCAAAGATGTCGAAGGAAAGGTAGGTGGATATGGAGGCCGTATTTTTCAGAACTGAACCAGTAAAATCTATTGTATTTAACCGGTGCTATTGATTTCTTTGTACATAGTTTCAGTGTAACTCTTGCTTTATATACCAACGGAAATTATGTTTAGGCGGGTGAAATCCTAAGACAATCCGAAAGCCATGACAGCTTTGGTAAAACCTGTGTATTATCTACGTCATGATTCTTGTTGAAAGTGTCTCGGATGCCATGGACAAGAAATGCGTCTCTTGCCCCTGCTGGTAATGTCAAGGTGTAAAACAAAAGAAGCGTCACATGTTCCGAAACTCCTGCATTCCGAACACAAGGCGTGCTGAACCGCTGACCTAAACCCGTGCCTTTGTTTTTGTCAGCTTTCAAGGCGATATGCGTCTTTGACAAGAATTCCTTCGACTTTAGCAAAGGGTGTGTTCACATTGCATATAGCTGGCAAAGCACGAACCTACTCTTTCTGCCCCAGTGCTAAGATTAATCCACCTATTACTGTACGTTGAATATCCTGCCAAATGGAATTGGAGGTGCAGGAAGGCGGGTGAATTCTACATGAACATTTTGCTACATTAACCCTTTAAAGCCCAGTGTTTACCATATGGACTATATGAATCCAAAGATTTAACATTCATGAATTCTACGTTCTGTCCATACAGTTCATGTGTTTTGTAGGGATCTCAGAACAAACAGCGATTATTTCCCTCTACAGCATAAATTGATCGGTTTTTTGTAACTGAGACGGAGTGTGTGTACGGCGACGTACGGCTTATCTCATTATAAGTAAAACAGATTACGTTTCGTCTTTAATGGGGGAACACACTGTTACAAGCAAAAATCTCGATCCCACTTCCATACCACACACAATCAAAGCACCACATTTGTCTTAGTTTAATTAATATTATTTAAATTCATATTTGTGTAGGACTTACTAATACTCGTAAGGATTCCAGTTTTCCAGGATGTCAACCAGAGTTTTGTGGGGCAAGGTTTCAAACTGTTTGAAAGATCCTAATGCCTTCGGCTTCAGGCTCAAGCGTCCTAAGAGAAATAATATGTGGTCCTGAAGGCGAAAACAACACTCTCCCTTTTTAAAAGTCAGGAAACAATCAGCCACTGATACATCGTCGCAAGTCGGAACATTGAAGCCTCACGTATATTACTGGGGAAAACTCAAATCTTCTAATTTATCTCTTAAGGACATATTCCTTCTACGCTACTTTTGTTGAATATAAACACAACACTTCGCGTCGCCGCCACCATTCCAACTGTCCAGTTCTACAGAACACTAGTAGTAATAATGTAGGTTGGGCACGACCACCACAGACCCCATGACGTCAGGGGTCACGAGACTAACCCTTTGATACCCGGAAGTAGGTCAATTACCCCTAATTAATATACAAATGACCTCATTAACATGCACGCTATTTAGTTGACATTCATACTGCATTGATTGATATGCAAATTACCTAATTATTCATACGGCATTGATATATATGCAACTGATCTAATTGTTATGCAAATTACTTTTGTCCCACACAGCTTGGTGCATGAACCCTTTTGTTTTGGCTACCAGACTGTTTGGCACCAATTTGGTCGCCATCTTGGATGGGTGCCATATTGGAATATGGCGGACGCACACAATTTTTAAATTATAACCTCTCTTGAAGTCCGCCATTTTTAAATTTATTATTGCTAGGTTTGAACACCTTTTTAAGGCAAGAAAAAGGATTTTTCCCATCCTCGGATAGCTTACGGCGATCCCAACCTATGTATATACCTGCTACAAGAAGGATAATAAATAAATAAAGACACGCAATTTAAATCACAAATATATATAAAATTATTGGTTATTTATTACTACAATTGTTGTAATACAGATAAATCAGCTAACAAGTATGGGACAGTGTTTCTATAACGGCGTGTATGGGTTTAAATTTTCATGATATAATGTAGCGGTGCACTTAGCCTAGACAAGGGTTATTTTCAGGTAGGCGGGTAGGAGAGACAGGCGAGATTGAAGGCCTGAGGCTAACTAGCAGAAAGAGGGAAGCAAGCAGACAGCGTACGAAACACAGCTTTATTTGCGTAACAAGTTACCACACTTGCAATTATTGCTACGTTTTACATGTGTTTCTTTTGGGGTAGTATGGAAATTCACTTAAATTAATAACATACAATTGCATTAAGTACGCTCTAATACAATTTAAGAGATAATAAAAAGCGCTATACATTGACATTGCGTAAAATTATTTACTACTAAAAATTCTGTACGGCTTAACATCGCAAAGTAAGTTAGTTTTTAGCGTATAATTACATTGAAAGACGCGGTCAAATAGTTTACGCGCATATGAAAACAGAAAATTATATTGAAACCAGCGGTAAAATAATTTACGCGCCTATGAAAACAAAATACAATAACATTGTGCATAGTTTTTTCTATTAATAATATTGAACGGTTTAAAACGCATAGCAGGTTTGTTTTAGCGTATAATTACACTAAAACACCGTGATAATTTCAGTTCGCACCAATAAAATTTACGCGCCTATGAAAATACTGCGTGCGATTATATGCTAAAAGACTACTTGAAACTGGTTTTGTACTGCTTATGCGAAATGCATTTGTATACAAAGAAAATATAAAATGAATTGCAGGAGTTAGGACTACAAAAACTGAAATATCAAAACTTAAAAGATTACGACTGCTTGTTATGAAAGCGAGACAGGGGAAGAGACCGAGTTAGACATCCAGGCGCTTAGAATATTACCGAGCGAGACCGGATGGACAGGTAGCCTTATGGCATAGCTTGCGTCTGCAAGCGAAGGACAGCAAGCAGGGACCCCGAATCACTTTACCTGTTTGCTTACTAGAGCTAAGTATACAGTTTAAAAAAACAAAAACTACGAGACTGAAAACAAGTTAGCACTGACGATAGACGTAAGAAAAGCCACAGGCAGTTGAATAGCAACTTTAACTGAGGTATTTGCAATCCGGATGCTAGCGAGACAGGCAGGCACCATAGGCACGCGGTGCTCCTTACCAGCTAGGTAGCAGAAAGATTTCTTTAGCGCTGAAGAGAGAGAAAACATTGCCTTAGGCAGCCGGTAGGCTAAGAACAGCAAAGGAACGCTACCTGTCGGTGTTTTCTTAACTATTTGGCAGACCTGTTTAGAGACAAGCTAGCAGCACACCATACTGGCAACTGAACAAGTTCCCGGTGTGCAGACTCAGTGGCGCTTGAATTTCCTATGTTTGTGCGAATAAAGAGGGGACCGGTTGATGCTTGTACACACACTGTTTTAGCACATTTAACACTCAATGTAGAACAAAAAAAAGCATTCAGAGTCTTCCAGCGTTGTCTAAAACATATTGTGCCCCTTTTAGGGTGGGTCCACACCTGTAACGTTACCGCGTAAAATAACACCGTACCGTGACAGTATGGACGGGACTTGTGACCGCGTAACGTATAAAACTTTGGTTACACGGTAACGGTACGGGCTTGTTCAGTGCACTGTCGCGCCCGCTCCTCTGTATTCTTTTCACTCCCAATGCTTCTGTCTTGAAGAGTGGTGTGAATCTGTAGTGCTGTGCGGTTTCTTGAGCTTTTTGGTAATTGTGAAACGGAGTGGAGTCAGGAAAATGTCACAGAATTAATCGAACTTTATAAAAGAAAAGAAATAATATAGGACCCAAAGCACCCAATGCATTTTAAGAAATTAGAAAGCTAGATGCATGAGCGGAACTGGGAAAAGAAATGAACATACCCGTCGATGAGTGCAAAAAGAAAATTTTCAAAGGACTCACAATCCCAACATAAAGGGCGCTATTATCGAGCGTTTTAACAAATCTCTTAAGAAAGGGGTGTACAAATATTTCACAAAAAATTAAATTCCATTACTTGGACGTCATAAATAAACTATCAAAAGGTTACAACAATTCTGTCCATTCCACAATAGGTATGCCTACAAGCAAATTAACTCCTCCGACATTTACTCTGTCTGGGAAAGGAAGAATAGTCTCCGGGCTAAAATTCCTCCAGGTCGTATGAAATTTAAAGTGGAGGATCTTGTAAGGACAAGAAAAGAAAAGATAAAGTTTTCCAAGGGTTATGACCAAACATTTTCAACAGAGATATTTCGGGCTGTCAAGGTTACACATAGCGTGCCCCAACCTGTTTACGAACCGCTGGTCTCGCTAAATCGCCCTATCGAAGACCACTTTTACAATTACGAAATTGTCAACGTCCCTGTTTCGCCCCAAAGTTAGAAATCTATAAAATAGTGCGCACTCGTAACATGGGAGGTATTAAAAAACATATTGTCAAGTGAAAAGGATACGACCAGACAAACAAATCTTGTGTATACGCTTTCAATATCTAGAAAATATAATGGAACATTTTTATGTAAAATTGCCGTCTGACAGTTCAGGTTATTAATTCCGGCCAATACAATAGCCGACTTCAGTACCAAACTGGCTACACCACTCGAGCTGGAACATGATATATGGAGGGTCGGATAGTCGAGATATCTTATCCTAAAGGATATATAAAACATTTTTTGCACAATACACATCGTTAAGATTCGGATTTCCTGTAATACGCTATGAAACTGTTTTTGATCTCACAAATTTACCCCAATTTTTCGAACCGTCTAAAAACGAAAATTTTATCCGTGTCTTTAGCAACTACATAAATATCAAGGGGCAAGGTAAATAGTTGTTTAATTCATGTCGCGGGGAAAATTCCTTTATGGTTAACGAAAATTTCATATCTTATTTCCCTGCGCGTGTATATAACGATATTGACGACTTAGCTGAAACTATTATAAACCCTGCTAATTCCTGTTCTTTCACAGTGAACCTATGCACAAAAGACAATTTCAATTTTGCTCAGCCTGAACGTTTACACGGATATTATAGAACCAAACTTGGTTGGAGATTCTAATGTGCGACTACTAACTTCCTTGTACGTCCGATCGGACACGGGTTACCATATATTAGATTTCCCATTGTACAAGCGTGTGGAACGGTCATTTCTAGAGTCAAATTCGGTTGCTATAGTAATGAAAAGAGGTGAAATGTATTGTTTGAAGATAGAGATATTCAGTGCCTTGTAATATTACACTTTAAAAAGAAGTCCTCAGCGCAATAAATCTCAGTTTGTCAGTTACAATGGATCGATACACAGGTTACTATGTAAATCAAAGTGGTGGTGGGCAGATTGGTCCTGTTTACAGGGATATTTTCAGAGTGCATAGGGGTAACAGTATAGGCTCCTTCTTCAGAGGGCTCTTCCGAAACTTAAACCTGTCTTGTATTCGGGGCAAAGGCTGTAGGAAAAGAAGCCCTAAAACAAGTTACAATATAAAAACCAATATTCCTAATAATAAACCAGAAAAGCCTGTGGGAGCTATTTTCAAAACTCGTTTTAGTGAAGCAGAGGGTAACCTTGCAGAAAAGGTTAAAAAGATGACAGGACTGGCTTGGGTTTAAAAAGGAAGCGTAAGCCAAAAAAAAGGCTCAGTTTCAAGGCAAACTTATGAAATTGAAGGATATTTTCACAGAGAAGAAATAATGGAGTGCTTAAAATGGGGTCTAGACATCTCCATCAAGCGTAGAATACAACCATCTGTCGTAAATATACACAGTGTTACATACAAACCTATTGCGCCGGCAGACAAACCTGCACAGCTTGAATTTCATTGCTCAGGCCATAGCTATTACTACATAGATTTAAATTATGTGGTTTCTCTTGCGCATCAAACTTGTCAAAACTGATGAATCGGATATAGAAAGTGCTGAGCTAAATGCAGTTGGCTGCCTCAACAACTTGTTGCATTCAATGTGTAGTTGTCTGTGTCTCATTGAACAGTAAGCCAGTTACTCTTCACGAGACGACCTACCGTTACAAGGCGTACCTTGAAAAGCTTCCAAACTACGGTTCTGCTGCGTCTGGCACGCATCTAGTCTCACGTTTCCGGTACCTCGATTCGCCCGGAGAACTCAAAATACAACAGTGGTTATGCCAGACGAATAAATTACCTCAGCAACGGCTAAACTCTAGCATTATGTGGAAGGCTTCAAGCTGACTTGTTTAATTCTGGTAAAATGCTAATTAATGGCGTAGACATGAACATTAAGCTTACACGCGCACCAGAAGCTTTTTTTGTTTTGGCCCCTGCAGACGACAACAAAGTGCGTATCAAAATTTTAGACGTTATTCTTTTTATCTATCATGTTGAATGCAAGCCCCTCTTCTTCTTGCTCACGCTAATGGTCTGAGAATGAAACGAAAAGCACATTATCCTGTAATACATACTCAGACTAAAACCTTTACTGCAAGTTCTGGCGCCCAGCAGGTCTCTACCGATGGTGCCTTCTTCGGACGAATTCCAGAAAGATTTTTGTATCATTTGTTAAAACGAGTGCATTCGTTGGTTTTGCAAGATCAAATCCATTCAACTTTCATCATTATATGACAAATCTCGTGTTATATGTAAACGTTGTTCAGCACACTCTCGAGCCACTCACTATGGAACTCTCTTCACCCTTTGGGGTTACCAGGGCTTACGAAACACTATTTTCAAGTACGGGTATTCATCACGATGACCGTGCTCACATTAATACCTTAGAAATGTTCACCAAGGGCTTCTACGTATTGGGCTTTTACCTAACACCAGACAGTGAGGCGAACGAATGGCATATAATTTTGCCGAGTCGGGGAAATGTGCGCATTGTAGCACGATTTAAAAAAGCACTAGCAGATCCCGTCACTTGCATTTTTTGTATGCTGAATTTCCGGGATACGTCAAAATCGGCAAGTCTAGAAACGTGACTGTAGAATGAATGCCATTCATATTAATAAAGTTTTAACTAAACATGTAAAGTATTTTCAAGGCGTTTATCCAAATGATCTTTTACCATCCACACTTATAAAGTCCTCAATATGTCATCAACCTCGACAAGCATTACATGTCCGGTTCGCATTGGGTATTTGTATTTCCGACTGTGGGTACGTCGAATGTTTTGATTCGTACGGTTTGCCACCCTACAAGTTCGAAATAATGGCATCCCTGGAACGCCACTCAATCTCTTGGACATTCAAACCCCACACACTACAGGGATTAACTTGGAATGTCTGCGGTCATTACTGCTACATCTACGCCCTCCAGAGCCAAGGTACAATCTATGATGTCATTCGTGAACCTGTTTGTAACTGCTCGCTACACCTGAAACGATTAAAAGTCAGTGAGCTTGTTCCACGTTAAGTTTCGAGAGTGGCCCTCTTGCGAACAGTTGGGGCAGCAGCAGTCGTGGAAGTCGTATCCATAAATAAAGCTAAGTTCACTCACGATCAGCAGTCTGCAATGTCTCTTAGTGATCGATTTCACATACTTAGAAGGGCGAGATGGTGAACTTGTGGTCAAAGAGTTAGCGGCTGTCGATTCCCACAGTAACAGAGTAGCATCATATTTCTCTACGATACCGTACGGCTGAGAGGAAGTACCATCCTTTAACGCCAGAAGGAATCAGGCTATTGACCACGGGTGTATATGGAATGATGGCGATGTACTATATTCAGATCTGGAAACTGTGCTACATCGCGAGGCATCATCTGCCGTTGCAATCTATTGCTTCGGGCCTCAGAAGACAATTTATTAGTGGTATCATCGACCGTACAGTTATTGATATCACTCAGCTAGGATGCCCTCCACTCGCCGACATAATTCTACCAGGCATCAGCCGCACGTTTGTATGTCACAAGTACAGACACGTTTGTGCAATGCGGACGGCCTATTCATTAGCACAGTGGCTAAACTTTTACATTCCCAGTCTGCAGTATGCAATGTGTCCTACTCAGCCTACACATCTAAGCAAAAAAGATTACTCACAACTGACTGATTTAGCGAGTGCTTGCATAGACAGACAAGTGATCAAGTTTTGTACACTCGAAGATGAACTGGTGGAGTGGCGAGATAACTGTGTTCAGTCAAAGTGCTTCTGTACACTTCCAAACACAAATGCCATTGATTTCGATACATTGTGGGATGAACTAAGTATAAAAACCAGTCTTGTACCAAATAAATGCTTATATGTGTGGATAATTTGATTTGTAAGCCTAAAAAAATTGTATTTTTTATTTTAATGTCCTATATGCACTTGGTTTTATATGTAAACCTATTAATAATATTGTAGTTTTTATTTTATTGGTCTACATTTTATTTTTAATTGTATTAATAAATTATATATAACTGTAAATAGAAAAATGTGTATTCATTTGTTACCCAAATCCTATTTCCTTTGAAAAAAGAGATTGTTCAGAAGGTAGGAATCGAACCTACAATCCTTCAATTATGAGTCTGGAATTCTGCCGCTCAGCGACCTGTTTTTAAGAATAACATAGTCTTAAATTAGCAATATAAATTTTAAATTAGCGCGCCATGTTCGGCTTATTGGAAAATTGCGAGTTTAAAAAAGTTTGGTTATAATTTAAAAGTAGCGCTTTATGCGTCATATTTAAGTAAGTGGACTTTAAAGTTAAGTTATAATTCAAAAATAGCCGCCATATTGTAAAAAGTTAGGTTATATTAAAAAAGAACGCGCTGGCGCCTTATTGTAAAAATTAAAAAAAAATGCGCGCGTCCGCCATATTGCAAGATGGAAAATTAAAAGGTAGGTTATAATTTAAAAAACAAAAAAATTAAAAATAGCGCGTTTCCGCCATATTGGAAAATGGCGCCCATTGAAGATGGCTTTCTAATAGGCGTCAGGCAGTCTGGGAGCCAAAACAAAAGATTAAGGAGACCAGCTATCTGGGACATAAATAATTTGCAAAATAATTAGATCAAATGCATATCAATCAGGTCGTATGAATAATAATTAGGTAACTTGCATAACAATCAAGGCCGTATGAATAACAATTAGATAATCTGCATGTTAATTCGGTCATTTGTGTATTAATTATTGGCCACTGACCTACTTCTTGGTATCAAAGGCTTAGTCGCGCGACCCGTTACGTCGTAGGGTCGGTGGTGGAGGGTGCCCAACCTACATTATTACTACTGCTAGGCATAATTGCGGAGTACCGATATGTACACATCTGTATAGATGCTGTATCTTCCTAGCTTCAGTTACTTGTTAGTTATCAAATGAAATGCACGAGACAATTTTTGGACGGTGACCATGTTATCTCACATTCAAGAAAAATGTCAAATTAACAAAAAAGCGTACTATTCAAACACCTCTTAATATATACGATTTCAGGATCATGAGTAAAGAGCGATAGTGTTACAGCACCCTCACGATTTCGTGCGTCTGCCACGTTGTTATGGTCATCTATAGGAATTACAAATGTACGGTACCCGTGTGGCGGCCCATTACGAAACGCCCACATGAGGTTGTGGGAAAACCGGCTAGATAGATAAAGACATTTTTACTGCAATTGGGTTGACACCCGGTGACGGTCTTACAGTTAACATTTACACACAAACAATATACAGAACAGCACAATCAATTTCGGAAGAGTGCGGGCCGTGTCCCGCCTTTGCGAGTTATACTCTGCAATTGCCTTACAACTGAGGAAAAAGCAAGGAAAATTTTGTCTGGGTTGAAAAACAGAAACTGGGGAACACACGGATACTAAAGTGATACCACAAACACTGTTACTGCGGAATGGAAGCTCGTTTGACTGTATATAAAGCCGTATGGGTTGGCGGAAGCGTGTCGACACTAAGTAGGTGTCTGAGGTCTACGTTTTCGGGGCGGAAAAACACGCTAAGAAGGCGGTGTTTTACTCCAACGCGTGGAGATTGTACGGTGGGCTGATCGCCGCCGCGTCTCAGGTGTCTGTTGTGCTGATTTTGCTCATACTGCTCGGTGAATTGGCAGGTGCAAAGGGCCTCCACGCCCACGTAACACACAAGACGGTTTTAATAAAATAGCTCACGGCAGCTGTGTCTTTCCTGAAAGCTGAGTTTACTCCTCTGGGCAAGAATTGTGACCACGCTGTTAGTTCTTATGTCTCTATGTATCACATCCGGGGTATAAAAGCATCAGAACGTACACAAAAAAACGTATTTAGTATCCTGATATTATACTTATTCCATGCAACAGATATATATATATATATATATATATATATATCCTTCGTAAAGCAGTACTCCCTGCAGGTGGCTGTAATAAAGAGCCGAAAAACTTTGGAGTAGTCTCCTATATACGTGAAGAAGTGAAATTTTTTGTGCAATTTGTTGGTAATAAAAATTAATTACGTACCAACAAACTACATGATGGGGAACATGCTTCTTCCTACAGTAACGACATATTCAAGCCTCATATAATTTCACTTGTGCATACCACTATAATCAGAAAAGGTAGGAAAGCAGATACACAAAACGGTTCCAAGAAACTTCAATACTTTATAAAGAACACTGAAGCTTCATTGTCATGTTCATAAGGCACGAAACATAGCGCCGTTAAACAACATATTAAGCAACAAAACTTTGGGAATTTATAGCTTAACTTATTAAATGGGGTTTAAAAATATTCCGATAGCTTAGGCTAATGCGTAATTCCCAAAATGACCCAGTTTCTCCCCTTACAAACGTCGAATATTGATTCCTGAAATAGCAAGGCCTTCCACGGCCCAGTCTATGTCTACGCCACCGTCGGTAGACGCTTTCACAAAGCGACATACAAATTATTCAACAGAAGAATAAGCCAATCGATAAGAAGGCCATTCCATCTACACAAACGGACAGTACTGACCGTTGGAAGGAAGCAATATAAAATTTACGCCATGTCCTCAAGTAACCAATAGCTAGAATGTACAATTCACTTGCTTTTGTCCCTAATTCATGAAGCACAGAACAGCAGAGGCAAAGCTTAACTTTGTTGCATCAGCTTCGCAATATCTATGCTAGCAAAACTATCTAGAAACTCTCTTTACCTTCCTCAATGGAATAGTTCAATTATGTAGCACCACATATGTAATTTAAAACACAATAATATTAAGTACTGCGTTCGAAAAAAATTTGAAAATGGGGTGCTGTGAGTGGCGTGTTCTATATTAATATCTGAGTGCCTGTAACCTCCAATTTGTCTTCCGTTCTGTATACAGTCATTCAAAATGCTATCACATAACACATTAGTATATGGGTCGTGAATCCGAAGATCTACACTTTCGATCATGATAGCCAAAATTATTATTAATATATTACACATTTAAAGCCCATTGTTTATATACCACAATGTTGACCATTTAAAAATTATAATATCTGCCCAAAATAATATATTTATGTGTTCTGTATGGATCCCAGAACAAACAGCGATAATTTCCCTATACAGCATTTACTCGCTGGTTTTTTATAACCGACATAGTGTTTACTGCGCAGTAGGACCTGAATCTTTAAATATAATTCATGTTTAACTGAGACTTTACAGGGTTAAAACACTAATGGGATGATGAGTCACAGACTATCTACTGAGTACACAGTAAACTAACATTTCTAAATACAGATTGAGCGGAAGTAAGTAATTAAACTTTGACAGACTAGCACGAATAAAGTTTCATTGCTGTGTTCGATGTGTGTAAGAGAATTTCAGAGTAATTCTAAATACAAAAGTGTCTCTATTCCTGTGTCCTATTGTATTTAGCGACAATTTCTCAGATGCAGGAGTTCTGTAGAATATGCTAAGCCGAGAGTGACAGCAATCAATCAGTCTACAATAAATGTTGAGCGGTTAAGGACTGCACGGGTTTGGGGAGGGGGAGGCACGCCTTCACGAAATTCTTAGGCAAAGAGTGGAGAAAAATAACGAAGGTGCCAGTGAACAGAAGCAGCCTTCGGGGCGAGTGCTGAACGCAGGATTGTGATGGACAGACAGCAGGAATACTATGAAGGCAAGCAGGACGCTCGACTAACAGCTGTATTTTTGTATTTGCAGTCAGTTCACTCTAAGTAAGTCTACAGATGAACCAACAATTTTATTTAATTTGAAGATGAGCTTACAAGTAAGCGGGGGATCGATCACTGGACTGAGAAAACACGACTATTTTATCACTGTTACTGTCAGTATAGTGACTGTACTTTTGCGCACTATCCCGCCAAAAAAAGTATGAAATGAACTAGAAATGGTGAGGTCGTTCTAATCTCTATTTTCGGTGACACTGCAGGTTCGAATCTACTTGCACATTACGGATTCCGGACGCCGTGTGTGTTTAAGGGGTGTAAAGGCGAAAAATTAACGTGAATTACACTTACAGATTTAGTTCGTACCGAGCAGTAAAACGAATATCATTAAACGTTAAAGACCAGTGGCAGATATATGTAAAGCCTACTCCTAACAATGGCCGCGAACTTCACCATAGAGGGTTTTTATGTCTTTTGTTTATTTATCACAACAAGTATCTCCCCAAACAACAGTAACAATTTACAGATTAAAATTTGAATCTTGATGACCATTTAAAGCTAGTGGTAATTCATATGTATCACCTATTCTAAAATTAACCACTTGATCTTCCTTGAGAACATGCACTGTTTTGTCTGTGACGTACAAGTTGAAGCTTACATACGTACACAAACCGTGATTTCAGGCTTCCGCTGCGGAGTATAAGAACTGTGTTCTTCTGGGTATTATGCAGTGAGTAGTGGTAATTCTTTACCGACGTTTCGGGACAACGTTCCCTACTCTCTTAACTTGCTTCTGCAACCTTGGGTCCAGGGTGTTACAGAGAAACCTCAGACAGTATGGGCGTACCATTTCAAAAATGTACAAATCAAAGAGACATAGAAATTGCAGGTTTAAATGTGTCAAAACTGAGTCGTTTCATTTTGAAGGAAGGTTAATCTTGAATGACATTAATGGCTGCTCTCAAGGTCAGCTCGCAGTTACAGAAAAATTACTGTAAGTCGTGAAGACTAAGATTAACCAAAATTATACTTCATGATCCAGTCCGTACCGCGTAGTAAACACACTGCCCTGGTAGTAGAATTATATAGTAAATTTTACACAGGAAAATAATCGCTGTTTGTTCTGAGAGGAACACATAAATAAACTGTGTGGGCAGAAAGTAGAATTTTTAAACGCGTTCGGAGAAGTACGAAGAGTGACTACTAGCTTCGTCATCTTTGTATTCTCACTTTTGAGTAATTCCCTGGCGTCTGAATTTCCTAAGGGTCGGTATATAAAATTCAGGCGCCGGGAAATCACCCAAAAGAAAGAATAAAACATTCAGAATACGGCGAAAGTTTGAAATCAAGAATTCTTCATCTTTGTGCGTCCGTCCGTCCGGCCGTACATCCGTCTGTACAAATGAAACAACTCCGCGCCAACTGGACGTATGTTAACGAAATTTTATACCTGAAATTTTTTCGAAAATCATTCTAAAAAGGCAAGTTTGATTTTAATCTGACAAAAACAATAGGTACTTTACATGACGGCCTATGTAAACTTATCATATTATCAGGCTGGTCTTCTTAGAATGAGAAATATTTGAGACAAAAGGTGCAGAAAAAACCAAAAGGCATTTCAAATTCAGCAACTTTTTCCAAACGTAGAGCCGTTTGTGAGATAATATGGAAAAAGGGTAGTGCCAAACAGGCAAAGACAACAAATTATAACTATGTTTCAATTCCTTATTTCCCGAGGAAAATTACTTATATTTTGGGGGCGGTAATGCGTCTCCTATGATCTCTCTTATCCTATTCACCCTCACCGTCTTGTGGTGTACCATGCTTTCACAAACGAGGTTCTAACACTAATTAACATGCCGCTTTCATTCTTGCTTCCTGGTCTTACAAGTGTTTATCTGAAACAGAGAATACGCTAAAATAATACAACATTTTGGATGCATAGAGATCAGAAAAATTAGAACAGTATGAATTAAGTGGAAGCACCAACATGAAAAGATCCGAACGCGCTTCAAGGGTACGTAGCACGTACATTTCCTGCTCTCTTGAATGTTAAACCTGGTGGTGCAAGAAATTAACACTGGGCTTTAGAGGCTTAACAGGCAGATAAAATGAGATTAGTTCAAAACAATTACTACGATCTTTTTAAAATAAAGATTAGAATGGTTATATGTTTCGGCTGAAATTAGAAATCGTAACATGTAGACAAATTACTGTTCATCTTACACCAATAAAAATAGTTCTGTTAGACTGATATGCATTTCAAGTGTCTCATACAGTGTGCACACAACGCGATATATGTAACTAAGAAAACATGCTTTACCCGTTTTCAAATGCATCTGTCCGTGCACACGGTCGCGCTCAGGTCAATGGGCGGTCACGTGAGCGCTGATGTTCTTCCAAAGATTATCTGACGCGAGAGTAAACCGGTTACTGCCATATACTAATTGGTAAGTTCTTAAACGTGTTTAAAGAATAATGAACGTCTCTCAAGTGACGTTAGAACGTCCATTGTCAATACCCTACAAACATACGTGACCGTGAGCTTATCCTAAGCGCACATCCATACAGTGAAGAGTGTATGATGTTTCAGAGCACATGTGTCTGTTTAAAAGCCTCTAACCTGCAAGGCTTTAGGTCGAAACAGCTGAGTATTTTACCGCTCACATACGAAGCCTCGTTGCTGCGAAGTGTTTCTAAGCACACGGTATCAACAGGCCAGATAGCTTAAGTAAATAAACGTGCTCAGTATTCTTAAAGGCCATCCCGGCATAGATCCTATGAATAGGTCCTTGTTCTAGACAACAAACATAATACGGTTAGCTCCCCTAAGAAGTTGCATTAGGATACACAAATCTGTGTATAAAATAAACACATTAAACAAATATAGCAATTAATTATTCCGCGCATTAGATTTATTATCCGCCCACTTTGTCGATTGCCACCGTAGAAGCAAATATGTAATGTTAAGGAGTGAGGGTTTAGTTGTGGCTGTGGTCATACGCCAAGTTACAGAGGCATACCAAGAGAGAGGAGGCAGAAAGTCACGCATACAAACTTCCGAAATAAATTAAGCTGAATGGTTAGTTTCACGACCCTGTTGCTTTCTGTTTAGGAAGACAGCCCCACAATACTCCCTGCACAAGGTCCGGTTACAGCCTGTACTGTACCTGAAGACAGACATCAACTTTCTGCCTGTACAAGGAACCGAAAAACGGTTATCCTGCCAGTTGACAGACAACACTCACTGGGCTATTCCAGTCAGACAATGTGCAAGAAACAAAGAAATATTTTCACTCAATACGCGGAGAAGACAGAAAACGGTGCATTCCGAGACACGACACACAGGCATTATCAAGACATTCTTTACCTCCAGAATATCATATGGTTTCATGGTACACGTGTAAGTGTAATTTAAATTAAGCTTAAAAGTATGGCATTCCCTCCTCCTATTTTTAAGAAACTCTCATCAATAGCTGAAGAGCACTGTGAGCAGATCCCTTGCACCGAACTCCACACAAATCAGACAAAAAAATTGGAAACCTACGGATAGGAATTATTGCATGTCCATAAGTAGTGTGACTTTCACTGCTTCAAATTTTACAAAGCTCACAAACATATCTGCTCTACAGCCCCCCCCCCCCCCCCCCCCAATCTTATCCTCACAGATAAAAATATTCTTTCTTTAATTTTGTATAAATTTTATACAAACTTATAAT
>Ga0123355_10002276_pt1 | contig 27121 bp, 14 predicted proteins | sample TergutEmb28metaG_3_FD_89872 | JGI IMG/M metagenome (GOLD analysis project Ga0123355, IMG submission 89872) | Embiratermes neotenicus P1 segment gut microbial communities from Petit-Saut dam, French Guiana - Emb289 P1 | ecosystem: Host-associated > Arthropoda: Insects > Digestive system > Gut ... | reverse complement strand
GTTCAATAAATCTTATTGTAGCACCGTGCATTTTCGTAGAATCACTTCAATTTATCAACCAACGAATGCACATATAATTTCACATAAAACAGTTTTAAAACACTTTAAAACTGTTTTATGTGAAATTATATGTGCATTAGTTGGTTGATAAATTGGTATGTTCAATAACTTTTTTTATTTAAACTTTCCGTTTGTGACATAATGCGGAAAAATATTGTATAACCGCACAGGCCACAGGTGACAATATGGTTCACACGCATTGCAGGCTGGACACGTAAGGCTACAAACACACACTCAGAGTATGTAATACTTATGGCATTTCCACTGCAACAATGGTTACACGAACGCCCCTCAGTGTTACGTTATCCGTACTTTACCTGTCTTGCTTAGTGTGACACCTGATGGTATATGAAGTGACCACTAAGCTTCAAATTGAAAATCATTGAATTAAGTGCAAGAATCACAGACAGAAAAAAATCCGTCGCCACTACCAGTTCGGCCAGTTAGCGATGTTTAAGGAAATAATCGGTATTTATCGCGAGAACAGTGGGAAACAAGAAATGACCCAGAATGCAAAAAATAGGGCGGAGTTAAATGTTGCAGCACGTGGTGGTCTCATTAAAATTGCACTGGGCTTTATGTGTTTCAAATGAAGCCAACCAAGTGCACGCTAATTCTCAGTATATTTATTTCAACTTATCTACATGTTTCGGGCAACTATGTGCTCATCATAAGAACTTACTGTATCTATGCGACACTGGTATTTTTCACTCTGTATGGGTGGCTGTCTGGTCAGCAGACCAGGCTGTCTCCCATACAGAGTGAAAAATACCAGTGTCTCATAGATACAGTAAGTTCTCCTGATGATGAGCACATAGTTGCCCGAGACATGTAGATAAGTTGAAATAAATATACTGAGAATTAGCGTGCAATTGGTTGGCTTCATTTGAAACAGATTATACAGGTATACAGATCAACAATACATAAAATTGGGCTTTATAGGGTTTAAACATTCAAATATACGTAAGAGGTCGTATTACATACTAAGCAGTCTGTTCATTCTGTCATAAGAATATTTCATTTACTCCACTAATTGTGTTCGTGAGCTTGGTCGTAGAATTTAAACAAACACACAGAAACCGAACTTTTTATTTCCATGCCGCAACAGCCCCTACTGGGCCAGGGTCCCCTCATTATCGAGACTTCACGATCACACTCAGACACACCGCGTTCGATAGGACTCCTCTGGACAAGTGATAAGCTCGAAGCAGAAACCTCTACCTGCCAACACACAACACTTACAGGAGAGATACTTCTTTGTCGGCAGCGGAATTCGAACCCGCAATCCTGGAAGCGATCGGCCTCAGACCCACGCTTTTGACGGCGCGGCCACTGGGATTGGCTACTCATAACCCACGAGTTTTGCTCATTTCAGTCAAAATTTCAAATTGTTCTTTTTTTTAAATCCGTATCAGTCCAGTACAGTAACGTAGGCACTGTTGCCATCTAGGATCACTCAACATGAAGTATCTTTTTCAGTGTCATTTAATGACACACGCAAATTGTTAAGATTATACAGCATCAGTGATAGATGAATGAATGAGTAGGGTGCACTGGTGAAATAATGTTGAGAGGGGGAAACTGATCCACTCAGAGGAAAATCTGTCCCAGTGCCACTTCGCCCACCTCAAATTCCATATGGAGTTTTAAGTTGAGGCATCCCCATTGTGTACATAACAATAAGGATAATGTAGGTTAACACATCTAGTTTATTAGCAGGGTGTTAATGAAACAACACGTTTCGGCCTACTACAGAACTCTGGAGCCAGCTTTATCCTCTACATAAAAAGGGCCATGCAACCACCACGCTCCCACGAGACCCCTAGGGTGGCACAAACCTAACCACACACATGCACCAGACACACCTACGAATCACCATCCGAGTCCCCCTTCCACCAATGCCAACAGCGGTGGGCCAAAAGAGCCCAAGGACGACGAACCCTGCCTAGGATACTACGTACCAACTACACGCACACACGTCCCCCGCCTTATCTGCTTAGGCGACTCCAGTCACCACATTTCAGCACCCTCCTACACACAGTCTTTTCTCATATATACTTTGTAAGCCATGATGATGAGATCTCAAAATCCACTACTCACATTATTATTTGTCTCTTAGAGCCAACACTGTAGTAAACCTGATGATGGCCTCCGAGTAGGCCAAAACATGTTTCATTAACACCCTGCTAATAAACTAGTTGTGTTCAACCTACATTATCCTTAACTTATTCCATATGGAGTAGCCTGGGATTGAACCTGAGATGGTGAGAGGCCAGTAACTGCCTGAGCCATGGCACAACCCAAGAGCAGTGCAACAAGCGGCGGGTCATGGACTGTATTTGACACAACACAGACAAGTGGGTAGGCACTTGCAAAATTTGACAGTGCCAAAACTCTAAGAAATCTCAAGTGTAGAAAGTATCAGACAACAAACAAAGGATTAATATATATTTTTAAACAGGTTGAGTTTTCAATTAATTATTGCTATCTTTTGTTTATTTCAAGTGATCTAGTGATAACTGTATTTCAAATATGTCCTTCCACTCGTATGCAACACATACAACCAGTTTCTCCATGTCATAACACAAATGTACTATTTATCACACTTAAATTTGTGATGCTGACACTAGTAACTAGAGATAACTCACAGGATATAACAGCAATGAAGGGAGAAGCTACAAAATCCTAAAGCACTACATGAAAATAATACAACAGAGACCTCCTCTCAATGTTGCTTAATTACAAACAAAACTTTAAAAGGGATGATGGAAAGACCTCTGTGTCCTTGTGTATATTTTCCACATGTGACGATGAGTGACTCCATGTATATAAAGGTAAAGGTAAAGCAGTCCTGTTACAGGCCTGGAGTGGCCCAGAGGGTTCCAGGAAGTTAAGGTTCCCAGATTTCATGACAACAGCACAGGATAGTGGCAAGGTTGTCAGCCTTAGGCATCGGCCGCCTTTACCCCCAGGAAATGCTCCTGGTACTCATTTCTGTTAGAGGCTGAGTCAACCCCAGGGCCATAATGCAATCGGAAGGATTTTATGTCAACGAAAATTTCCAATAACACCAGCTTGGATCGAACCAGTGACCTTCCAATTTGTAGCGCAGGACCTTAACCACTGTGCCACTGCGTTCCCCTTGTGTATGTAGAAGATGCATGTGAAAATGCATACAGTCTTCATATAAAGGGTTGCACATTTGATTTTAACCAAAACTGAAATGGCCCAATATCTTCTCCCAAAACTCCTTAACATCAAATTTCATGAAGACCTGTTCCATGATTCTCAAGCTGTTATGTGTGCAGAGACTGAACAGATGGAACAATTTTAATACACCTTCTGCAAAGCATGCAAATGTGCATAAAAGTGACTGGCATAAGTACTGCAAATATCTGTTTTCCATCTTGCAAGTTGGAACTAGGACAGGTTACGTGGGATCACATTTTTCAATTCCGGTCCACGACATGTTGGTATAAATGCCTTATTACATTTAGAGAGCATATAGCAATCAATCTACTTGACCTATTCCATGTATGAATTCATTTCGTTCTCAGCCATTTCAGATATTAGGCACCAACAGTTCAAGTAGTACCAACAAAAGTACTCTCTCCAGTCCAGCCACTCCCCACCTTACAAACACCCCACTCTGACCAACCAAATTTAGAAACAAAATTTCCTTTATGAGAGTATAATCCACTCTCATTTGTTGACTAGCCAACAGTGAACATAAGACAAGAATATTATTCATAAAAAATTACTTTACAACTTCGAATTGTATTATTAAGCATTCAACATAACGCTATTCAGCTATCATCCCATACAAACCTACTACCACAATACATAAAAATTAACAATAAATACAACTACCTACATATAACAAAATATTATTATTTGTACAACAATTTATTTCTTCTTATGATATACACAAATAAAGACATGCAAATGTACAGAAAAGACTGAAACTTAACATTATCTTATGTCATAGCATGGCAAAGATTGGTCATGTCACATCAACTTAACACTCCCAGACAAACATAAAATATTTCAGGGTCTTGCATTGCTTCAATACAGGATTATTCTATGGAGGTAAATTTATCATGCCCTTATGCTTAAGAAAATCAGTCTTGAATTGTGTGCGTGCGTGAGTGTGCGCGCGCACTATCTATCTATCTATCTATCTATCTATCTATCTATCTATCTATCTATCTATCTAGCTAGCTATCACGAAAAAGAAGATGAGACAGTACACAGCATATGCAGATGTGTTAATACTTGGATGAACGGTGAGAGTGACTGAAAAGTTCTAACACATTTTCAAGAATCAGCATTAAGCACTGAATTTAGTGATAAATGAGAGTAAAAGAAAATACAGTAAAATAAACAGATATATAACAAATTTAGAGCAAGATCTGATAATATGTAGACAGGTATTTGAAGGGGTTTAGTAATTTTCAATATTTAGGTAAATTAAAAAAATATAAAATGAAGGGAAAAAATCAAGGATTGCTGCAGGAAAGAGATGTTTCTATAGTCCTGGACATAGGTTTAGATCTAGAGCTATGAATAAAGCTATTTAAATATATTTGAAATGGAAGTGAAACCAGCTGCAGTGAATGGAAGTGCAACATGGCCTATGAGAGAGGCAGATAATGAAAGACTGAATACATGTGAAAGAAAAATATTAAGGATATACAGAGCAGTGGCAGAACAAGCAATATGCAGAATAAGAACTAATCAAGAATTGCAAGTACTATAAAAAGATTTAGACATAGTAGCAGACATTAAAAAGGAAAGCTTGAAATCGACAGGACACCTAGATAAAATGGATCATGGAAGGGTAGTTAAGAATATACTTGTAACTAAACTAAAGGGAAGAAGAACAAAAAGACCTAGATTGAGAGGGTGGAAGATGATGAAAAGAATCTATAGGAGATGAAGGTTAAAAGATGCCAAAAGAAGGCTGTGGTCAGAGAGAAATGGGCGTCTGTAGATAAGGAGGCCTAGACTCTCAGAGGGCTTAGGAGCCAGTAGAAAAGAAGCCAAGTTACAGGCACTTGGTCAACGTTTATTAGCAACACAAGGCGGATGGTTCTAGTGCACCTGTGATACATATTCCATTGAAAAGAGAATATTCATTGGCAGTACTTCTCCAGTGTACGTGTCATGGAAAAATATCAGTAAGGTTTTGTAAAGAAGGACCTCACAATGTCATATAATGTTCAATGTATAGAAAAGTGGCAAAATTAAAAATGACAAGCTTAGTGCTGACAAAAGAAAACAAACACTTGCTTTTATTACTATTCTTATTATAAGTAGTAGTAGTAGTAGTAGTAGTAGTAAACACTTTATGTAGGGTATTTACAATTACATGCTGCTCCAGTAACAAACCATGTTTCTAAGGGTACACAGTGTTGCAGCTATTCTAGTTACAACTCATGGTATGTGCAATGCTACTTCCCATGCTGTTTCACACTTCTACATTAGTACTTTCTGCAGTATGTGTGCAGTGCCCAATATGGCTGTTTGCTGTAGTTCCTTGATTTTGTGCTTTCCCCAAATGTTGAACAGGTATTTTCTGAATGCTTCTGAAATGGTTTCAGTCACCCATTATTATGGGTATCACTTTAAATTCCACACGCACCGTATTTCTTTTGTAAGGTCTTCAAATTTTAGAATTATTGTTATTATTACTCTTTTTATTTATTTTAAGAGATATCATTTCCATTAAGTAGGAAGATGAACAGCAACAATTACACATTTGCTGTTCAGAAAAACCTCATACAGTTCATAAAGTATCTTCGCATGACATGAAAGTTTGGAGGCTGGATGCAATGACAGCACACAAAATCATGGGACCCATGGTTTTTAAATAAATTCTGACCAGTACATTCTATGAATCCTGAAACTATTCTTCAGGGAATGAATGAATGGAGGAGGAGAAAACATACAGTCACTTCACACAGGACAGTGTCAACAGAGCATGTTTCTCAATGACAAAATTTTTGTGGGAATTCAGCATATAAGCTGCAAACTGTGACCTCCTTAATCTCCAGATCTGGAACAGTGAAATTATTGAGAGACAATATTTGAGGAGAAGCAGGTGTGGGCTGTAATATGAGCTAAGAAATATTTTCAGAAGGATCCAGGCTTGCATCGAAGTAGCAGGTGGGCACTTTTCTTAAAGCAAGAAAATATGTTGCATGCACTTCTTGCAGTTTAACTGGCAGCACATACCAGTAATTAGTACTTCTAAACATTTTTAAATACACACCGAGTTTGCGACCTCAAATGATACTGAATGTTGCATTTCATATTGGTATCTCCACTATGAATGCAGTATAGTGCACAGTAAGGCAACACATACAACAATGATTCACTTCATCACATGAATATCAAATGACAGGGATGAATTCAACCTCACAACATAGCAATGGCAATGAATTTTAAAAAAATTATAAATTATTCACTCTATATGCTATGCTCAAGGAAATTATGTAAAGTCTCATACTGTAATTTCCACATAAATAAACATATCACCAGGCAGAAATTTTATTAGACCAGTCAGATCGCTTCAATTTCAAAATAACATATTCTAGCTTATAATTTATAAGTTAGTGCATGTATCTGAGCTTCACAGCACACATTTAAATTCAGCACTGCTCAAACTTTCCATGAAACTGTCAAACAGTGCTGCAGTCATCACTTTATAAGCATTTGGTAATTTGTGTCTAAAAGTAATTCCAATTTTTTCCCAGCTACATGCAAAGATTTCTTTGTTAGTATATTTAGTCAAGATCACGCTGTAAAATTAAAGATGTGCCAATAGAAATAATCACCTCAGTCACATTTACCTCAGTATTTAGTCTGCTATTACCATTACCTGAAGCTCTGTAGTTTCGCCTCAAATTTCAAACTGCCTTCCTCTGGATTTCAGGTTAACAGTAACTCTGGGAATGCAGACCAGAGCATCTGTGCACTGTAATGTACTCTCAGCACCAAAATATCATCAGACAGTTCCTCTGTACACATACTTGGTATTAATCAATCAATCAATCCATCCACTGCATGCAAATGTTTTTGTACCTCAGTATTCCAATTTCTAATTATGGAATAGGAACTTTACAAAATACAACCTCAAAATTAACCACATATTAATAAAGGAGTGACTAACAAGAGTTTATAATAGTACATTATGACTGAACATTCGACTATACGCACAATAGGTGTTACTGTCATTACAATAATTGTCACATATTTAATACAATTACATAAGCTATCTGCTAATGTAAACTTAACCATGGTATTACTTAAATGTAAACGGTGGGTTAATGTCAGCTGTGAGTCATTAACACATTATCACAGTGTTCCTTCCTGTACAATGAAAGGAGGCAATACCCACATAATAACACAATTTGCAGTTTCAACAAGTTACATACTGACCCGTACGTAATGTGCTACTTCTGGGCCCCAGTTGCACTTAAACCACTGGCAGAGGCCGAACAGCGAACAGAACTCTTACTATACATCCAGAAATTTAATAAAAGCCTAATTGTTCTTCATTTCTTCCAACTGACAATACACAAGTTTATATACCCTGTGACTAATATTTATACTGTTACAGAAGGAAAAATTCATTTTGTGACCAGTAACGTTAAGGCTGTACTACAGTCAATGATTCACTTCTGCACCAAGGATCTAGGCAATGGTGGTGCTAGGCATGGACTTCCTCCGAGTCTCTTCTTTTGTGCTAGCAGTTTCAACCGTCTGTAAATCAGGATCTACCACAAGGTCGGGAATTGGGTCACGCCAGTATATGAAATTTGTGAAGTCCTCTGATGTGTCCTCTGGAGGTGGTGGGAACATCTGGTCGACAATGCAACTCAAGTTTGAATACCTGTAACACAAAAAAGAATACAATGCATTCTAATTACGCTGTATATACAGCAATATAATTGAAAATAATTAATTAAAGTTTATGAAGAACGCATATTGCCAGGAACCATACAGCATCACGATGTAAAGGTTTTACTGTATCTTGTTTATTTATAAATTCATTACAGCAGTAACACATGGCTTTATTACTTCATGTAAAAAAAACTTAGTTCTCAAAAACCTAAAATTGTGCAGCATGCTTCAGAGAAGAATTTTCCCTAAATCACAACCTACTCTAATATCTTATTGTTACTGTAACACCCCGGAATACCCACGAGTTTTAGGATTCATTATTTCGTCGACAGCTTATCAGTAATTTATTCTCCAACAGTGTAACCTTACTGAAATCTAACAAATGACTAGATGTTTGTGGAGGAACATGCTGTCTCCATCTTGTACTCTGCATATGGAGACTGCACTGACTCTGAAAAAGGTAATTTCTATCAGACTACTAAGCATCACAACCTGCAACACAGTACTCTTTATAGACTGACTCACACTAAATCATGGGAGCCAGGTCACCCATGGAACTGAATTTTGTACAGGAGTTAGGAAGGGGGTGGGGTACGTCAAAACACAACTGTCTTGTATCCTATTTATTATGCTGATGATGACATGTTTCGGCCACTGTGGGCCATCTTCAGGTCACAAAAATGTATATAGAGAAAAATTATGCAGAGTATGATCATAGTATAGGTTCATATTCTAAACTTTCAACGAGATCGCATTGAAAATTTAGAATATGCACTATAATCCAACCGACAATGAGAACTCGTTGAAAGTTTAGAATATGCACCTATACTATGATAATACTCTGTACAGTTTTCCTCTATATACATTTTTGTAACCTGAAGATGGCCCACAGTGGCCAAAACATGTCGTCGTCAGCATAATAACAGGATACAAGACAGTTGTGTTTTGACATACCCCACCCCCTCCCTAAATGTTTATAACACAAAGGGGATGATGCACCTAAAGATTGAACAGGTGTGCCCTATATTTGTGGGGCCTAGGTACTGAATGTGTTTCATGTCACCCTTCTGGTGCTGAGAATTTTGAGGTGGCTCCTAAATTTCTGAAAAATCTGTGGACCCTTGAACTAATTACTCTTTAATACATGTGAAAGAATAGCATAACCATACTACCTTGCATAAGGTTGTTACACTTAAAGGTACCTAAAATTTTACCTGTACCATAGATTACCTTTCATTTTGTGTCAGAATAAACTTATGATACAGAGGTACTTTAACATAATAAAATCTTAATCTAAAGCATAAATGTAAAGTTGCCCCTGTACACACAACGATGGCATACAGAGGGAGTGGAAGTACAGGTCCACTCATTCCTTGCCTCAGCAACAAGTGTATGTGAGTTGTCAGGCTCATGCACCAGTCACTTTACCCCTGGAGAACGAGTACCTGGTACCCACTGAAATGGAGGTACAGTGGCCCCAGAACCAGTCTGGACATTTTAGAGGGGAAAAAAAGTCTCTTGCCCCGACTGGGATTAGAGCCCCAAACTGAGCCCCAAACTGTCCAGCCTGCAGCCTTATAACTATACCGAATGTACCATCCCAGGTCAAAAGCATGCTATAGTTTAAAATTATAACTTAGTTCACCTTAAACTTAACCTTCAATTTCTTGGTTGACAAAATATGAAACTGTTCTAGATTACGTGTACCTATAGTGATGTAATGCTTGAGAAGTCTAATTAATGAAAAAGAGAGAATGCCTTAAAAAAAACTTGGAGAAGATTATTCAGAAGTAATAAGAAAGTTAATATGAGTGTCTTTATATCACTATAACAGTGACTAAAGCAGTCATACTAATTAAACTCACACACAATTCATTGCATCCCGCATAATATGAACACAATTCCTGTACAAGTCTGGAAAAGCCCTGAGGGTTCCAGGAAGTTGAGGCTCCCAGATTTCCAGACAACAGGCACATCAAGGTGTCAAAGTTGTCAGCTGTATGCACCAGCTGTCTTTTAGAGGCTGAGTTGACCATAGTACAGCCATAAGGATTAAGTCAATGAAAAATTCCAATGACACCATCAGGAATCGAGCCCACGACCTGCCGGCTTGTAGCGCAGTGCCTCAACCAACTGCGCCACCACGTGCCCCCAGTATCAACACAAGCACAGTGTTATTTACACTTCCCAAGCAGGTGGTCATTATTTACAAGGAAACAGCAGAAGAACAAGAATGTTAAGAAGCTGTCCAAGACAAAAATTCATGCACAGAGGCAATACCCTGTGCTTACCACTTGTAGCATGAATCAGCAGCGATGGTGAAGTCAAGCTACTAAAACACCATGGGGTGGCTGAATGCTGTGCTAGCTTTAGAGACCTATGAGGTACATGTCTAAATGAGTGTCATCACTGGTGGGAACAAATCATTCACAATATAACTTTGTCCAGAATAACTGAAAAGACAAAACATTCAAGAAAAGAGTCTGAGTAACTACATGTGTACAACTCTAAGAAGACAGTGAAAGGAAGTAGACACATTTTGCACAATACAAACAGGGCGTATTATGTAGGTTTTTTTGGTTTTGCAGCAGTGCAGTTTTGGTTTCCATTCTTGGTAACTGGTTCCTGATGTTCTGAGACAATGCAGTGGTTTCAACTGCAAGGGTCAAAATGTCCAAGAATGTGTCCAAGATGACATTGCTAGACACTTCTTGGACATGTCAAAACCCTTGAAGATGAGACCATTACATAGTCTCAAAATGTCAGAAACCAATTACCAGTGATGAAACATTGTATTCCAGATGAATGGATACCTCAAGATACACTAATTTGGAACTGGGCAACTTTTGTGTATGACAACATTATTAGACCTTCGTCACTTGCAACGATGGAAAAACAATGAGATGAAGTGGTTAGCAATCCTGCTTCACATTTCAGAGGTAAATGGTTTTAATTTCAACCTAGAGACTGCCCTATTCTGAGTACTTCTGAGGTTCTCCTTGATCATTCCCACCAAACAGGCCAACAACACATCCTTTAAAATCTATTATTCAATCAATCATACCATTAAAAATCTGACTGTGCCCAGCTTATGGCAGTTAGTCTATAGCCACTCAATGCACAGGCCCAGGTTCAATACCAGGCCATTCCCTGTGGAATTTTTGGTAGACAATGTGGCATTGGGACAGGTTTATCTCCAAGTACTTCTGTATTTCTCCTCTCAGTATCACTCTACCAATGCTGCATCCTCATTTGTTCATCTATCACTGATGTTCTACCATCTTAGCCATTGATTTTGCCATTAAATGACACATTCCAATGCTCTCTACCATTCAATGCTATATAATCTATAAAGCTGAAAAAATAACTGTAAATGATCCAAAAATTCATCTGCAGTAACAAGGCAGGAGTAGAATTGTTCTGCATAATCATGTTGCAAGCTGCGCAGGCCATGCACATAGCCACTGTTGCCCTTGCTTTCCACAGTTTTTGTGATGCTACATTAAGATCAAGAAAGAGATAATATCACAGCTACTGCAATGCTGCATCAACAACAGTTAAAGAAGAACAAGGACCTTCAAATTGTAGGAATAACAGAACAAAGACTGATGAATTCAAGAAGAGGGTGATAAGGAAGATAATCAGGCCTTAAACAGAGAAAGTAACAGCAGCCTGCAGAAAACTGCATAATGAGGTGTGTCACGATTTATGCTCCTCACCAGTTACATGGGTGATAAAATCAAGGAGCCAGAGATGAGCAGAGCATGCAACACATTTCGAGGAGAAAGGAAGTGCCTACAGTCTTTAGGTGGAGATATCTGGCGGAAAGAGACCACCCAGAAGACTTCAGCATAGATGGAAGGATAATATCAAAATATATCTTAAAGAAATTGGATGGAAGGTTGTGGGCTGCGTTGAATATTTACCCATGAGGTTGCATAAAACGTGGGGAATTGACCGGATGAGGAATTCTTAGTTTCTGACAAAGGACTTCGCTGCAGAGTTTGCAGACAAGTGCTGTTCTCAAACAACATTACTGTACATATAACATAGGCAATTTGATGATATGCTGTCATTACAACGGACTTCTCATAATATCCACACTTGCAATAATGACCTTCTGCTGACAGCATAAGTTGTTCAGCCAACTTTTTAAAGTGTTCAGTATGGAAAACCATTCTAGCAATTTCCAGCATTTTCTGGTCAAAATACATGTAAAATATGGTCAAAGTTATCACAGAAGCTGAAGAATAAGAACCAACTAAAAGCTACTTCTTGTTTTATTATATTTATGATATGCTCAACATGTTTCGAGCACTTCTATGCCCATCATCAGGAGCTCACGACTATAATGCTGATTAATAAAACAAGAAGTAGCATCTAGTTGGTTCTTATTCTTCAGTTATCACAACGATGCACGGTCCAATACGCATTAAATTATCACAGAAGATATGCAAAAGGCTTCATCCATGAATTGTTTAGTCATATGGTAGATAAACACACTTCTAGGTCAAAATCAAATGATCAAGCAGTGGATACTTACGAAGATTGGAATGTTTGTGTCAGTTCATGCTTTAGCTCACCACGGTGATTGATGGTGAAGATGCGGAAGATTGGAATGCCAACTGCCCGATATGCCCACACATCCTGCACAAACAAAACTGCTTAACACAACAGCAGGATTCATGATTATCTTGCCCTTACAAGACACATGAAGGCATCACACACAACATTTCACACCAAAAAGGTTTGAGGCACATCTTATAACCAAGAGATTACAGATACCACAACCTTCCCAAAAACACCAGGAACTCCATACCCTGAAGACAATTCCACTCTTTTGGCATATGACACTGTTTCAGTGGGTGAGAGATACCCAACATTTCAAACGAACTGGTATGATTCTTCAATAGCAGATCAGTATAGTGACTAAACTATGGTCTGGACCATACAGGGTTCGATTCCAGGCTGGAGTAAGAAATTTTTCTCTTATCCATAACATCTGGATCAGCTGTGGTGCCCATAAAGCCTCTTATTCAATGGGTATGAAGGGTTCTTTCCTTGGGAGTAAAGTGACCAGGGCATCAAGTTGACCGCTCTCGTCTGCCTAATGCCACAGTTATGAAAGAGTAGCACTGTACCTCCAGGCATTCATGGCCTTACTGTATATTTAACTTTCTTTACTAGGATTATTCCAAACATCTGGAACCATTTACCCGGTGACAAAGTGTCATCCCTCAACTACACTAATTTTAAAATCTCAAACTCACACTATATCCCAACCTACACGGTGTCATAGCCCAGAAGACTGGAAAAAACTTCATCAACACTGCCATTATACCTTCAATATCATACCACAACCTTTTATACAAAAAGCCTGTGCTTCTGGATCCAACTGCATCATGTACCATTTATAAGACCGATTTTGAAAGAAAAGAATTTTTGGGCGCATTCACAAAACTGCAAAAAGTAACTTTCAGCTTCATCATGTGTTGTCTGTCTGCATGATGACTCCCACAAGATGGAGTTTCATGAAACTATATATTTGAGCATTTTTCAAAAATCTGTTAAGAAAATTTCAGTACCATTAAAGTCAGGTAAGAATAACCGGTACTTTACATAAAGACATACATACATTTGTGATCACATCTTGCTCATTTCTTCTTAGAATGAGAAATGTTTCACACAAAGTTGTACAGAAACTCAGAACACACATTTTATGTTTGATAACTTTTTATTTTTAATTGTGCAGTTTATAAGATAATGTGGAAAAATATTACAGAGCTGGACAGGCCACAGACGACAAAACAGCACATGTGCATTGCATGCTCAATACCTAAGGCTACAAACACACACTCAGAATATGAAGTATTCATTGCTTTTTCGCTGCAACAATGGTTGCACGAACATGCCTCCGTGTTATGTTATACATACATTGCCTGTCTTGTGAGTACCAAAATACAGTATGTGATTTAGTGGTTAGGATTCCTTCTTCAAAACTCTTCCTGGGAACAAGTTATCCTGAGTTTAATCTGCTGCATCTGTCCTCAGTCCCTATAGTGAAATCACGGGACATATCTTAAAATAATCCCCAACTGCAGCCTTCAACATTCTTCCCTACTCATTATTTCTAATCACCCTGTCATTTGACTGAATCATGACATTTAAAACAACCAACAGCAATTACAATTTTCTAAGCAAAATACAATTAATCACTAGACAAATCTAAAATCTGGCGCTTTCACATCAAATTCCAATGCCTTAACCTATGGGTACACAAATTTTCCAAAAATCTAGAAACAACCTCAAAATTCTAAGCACCAGAAAGGTAACATGAAGCAAGTTCCCCACAGAATACTCACATATAGTAGGAACTAGAGGACAAAATTTAGTCATACCCATAACCTTGTGCCTGGGATTTGTGCACCCCTGCTTTAGCCCTAGCACACTAAGGAAATGTGGCATATTTAGAACATTTATATCTTAACAGACCATCTTACCAGCAATAATACACAATAATAAGGATGTAATCTGTCGATACACAAGTTTTATTATTACTGTGTGTTACTACTGGACATCTTTCTCGCCCACAGTTCCACCTTTCGCTGCTAGGATCTCTCGCGTCGTTGCAGACGGAGGCACCTGGCGGCTAAAGTGGGAACGTCTAAAGGTGGGGGGAAAGCAATGGCAAACTACCCCCAAGAACTTGCCTAGGATACAGTGTGCCAGAGCCATACCGGTCACATGAATGGGCTCTGGTTCCTGCCAAGCCCGGCCTTCAAGGCTGAATACTAATGAATGAATACCAACAAAATGGGGCGTCACACCTTACAAATACCAGCAGCAATAATAACTTTTAAAAAATAACAACATTTAAGACAGTCTACTCACGTTAATTTTATTCCCATAGCCAGCATAGAAAGGCTTGCTGTTTGCAGGAAAAAGGGCCTGGATGTCCTTTAGACAAGATATCTTAAATTCTTCAGGTTTCTTTTCTATCACTTCCCTGTAGCAAACACACAAAATCACAATTAAAACTCATTCACACCAACAAGCAGCAGATAGTGGCACATTATCTATCCATTTAAGGGAAAGAAGGCAAAGCTTAATACAAGAGAACCATAAGTTTCCTTTCATATCATCATATGAAAGCCTCTGTTCCACAAGCACCCCATAAAAATTAAAAGCTGAGGAAACAACATTCGATACAACCGTTCCTTCCAGGGCATCTGTCTGTACACAGATGCTCTAAGTAAATATAAATTAACAATTACCATTATTGCAAGTTTCATTTTTGTGCATAATTTTCACTAGTATATATTCTGTTTCTATTAAATTTGTCAGATATGACATCAGAGATCATACTGTAACTGTGTTTGTACTTACTGACACAGAAAATGGTTCATGCAAAATCTGTAGCAATGTTTATGTTCTGCTGTCATACAAAATTTTATAATGATTAATTTGTTACCACAACCAAACACAAAATGAAATATACATTTCAAACAGCTTCCATGCTGAAAATGCCTTTTGAGATGTAATGCTGTGCCACTGGACCAGCAGTTACCACCGTTCTGAAGGACTGTAGTGCCTTCATATTCAGGATGAAGCAGTCCAAAAAAGATTTGAACCTCCAGTAACACAGCTGTGACCTCAAATCTCGCAGCTTCCGTAAAATCAGATTAACAAAAGCCCCATATTTTCCACATACAATATGAGGATCCCACTTCAGAAACAGTACTATGGACCATCCCTCACTAGTGACACAATGTCCATACAAATTTTCACAAAATAATGTCACTTGGTCCAATACTTTTCAGGCAAGGAAAACGAGAAATATGCGTGCAAACACGTACACAGAACAGCACACAGATATAACACCCCCAAATTCTCTTTCATTCTAAAAAAAGGTAAGTAAAAAATTGTACAGGTGAACCATCACAGCCAATGGATCTAGATGTACATTTTCAAAGCATAATTCCTTAATGTCACACTAGTACCACTTACGTAGCTGATAACAACTAACTGCCTGTCACATATGCACTAGTCACCCTATGCTACAGTTCAGTAAATGTCACAAAGCCAGGCTGTGGGCACCTGCATGTAGCAATTCTGACTGGCTTCAGAAATTGTTGCAATGAGAACCAGACACTTGCAGTATTGAAACATGCCTTTCAAGACACTGTTGCATCATCTGCCAAATGACAACAGGAATGACTGACAGAAACGTTACTCACGTCAGTAGAACTGTCTTGGGTTAGTGGCCACAGCGGGTGGTTGAACAATGAGTAAGCCAATGTCTTAAGAACTATCTCTGTTCTTGTTATTAGATCACTTGTATCAGATTCAGTTCATGACAAGAACAGTGATGGTTCTTGAAATACTGACTCAACATTCAATCACCTGACATAGCCACTAGTCCTAGACAATTGTCTTGCATTCACTCACAACAAAAGTTTTAGATGACATGTTATTCATGTCAAAGCCACAATCACAACACATGAATGATGTGGCATGACAAGAAGGTTGCATTTACCATGTGCTTATATCTTACTGCACACTGGATTTGGTATTGCTGGCTGCTTCACAGTCTTATGGCAACCCACAGAAAGCCATGGAACATTATGGCAAACAGTCAAGGCAATCTGCTTGATTGACATCGATCAGGAACTTTTAGTCATGTGGCCTATCACTGCTGCTGTGCCATAACAAAGAACTTCACTCATAGCAAAGTACACTTCAGCATTCCTACAGAACACAATGACCCAGTATAAAAGATTCAGACCCTATTTAAACAGCCCAGTAACTAACAGTAACACTTTCTAAGCAGTCCTCCAGACTAAACGCATTACCCAATCCCTGCAACCTGAGGATGGATACAAAGCCAGCTTCCACAACACTGTGCTTTAGATAATGGACTAAGTCCAGAAGATAAGAGTTTCTGAATTAGAAACCCAGATTCCTCCTCACACACATCAAATAGAGTACACATGTGATCTATCTTATTCACCTATGGAATGCACTAATAAGACTGGTAGGGTTGAGAAGCAATGGACCATCGGGCAAGGACAGATCGCCCTGCTTGATTGACCTCAGGTAGTCTCGTGTAACACTTGCTTGACCTGAAACACATTACATGATAATAGCTAACATGTGAGAAACCCTGAGCACCGAAGGAAATTCTTGCACTTTGCAGAAAACACTCAAATATCACACAAAAAAACACTCAAATATCATACACCAAAAAATTGAAATAAAAATACTCAACACTAGTTGAAGAATAAAAGACCAACTTGATTTCACTTGCTATTTTATTTCACTTCTTACATGCTCAACATGTTTCGGGCATTAATATATCCATCATCAGGAGCCTGTGACTATTCTGTTGAATTACCACCTTGGTCGTATTGTTCTTGGTTCGATGCGTGTTGGAGTTTCTGTGTGGTTGGGTTGGAGTGGTATTCATGTCAGGCACAATTAATTCATGCTATTCATGTCAGGCTACAGCCTGCAACACGGATACCACTCCAACCCAACCACACGGAAACTCCAACACGCACCGAACCAAGAACAATACGACCAAGGCGGTAATTGAACAGAATAGTCACAGGCTCCTGATTATGGATATATTAATGTCCGAAACATGTTGAGCACATAAGAAGTGAAATAAAATAGCAGGTGACATCAAGCTGGTCTTTCATTCTTCAACTATCACAATGATGCACGGTCCAATAAACATAAGATACTCAACACTGTATGCAGGAGCACATACATACAGTTCTACACATAGTATCTTAGCTCTATTCTCTAGCTGCTTTACTGTCATAAAAATGATTCAGAGATTAATTTTAAACATACAATGTACAAAAACTTCTATAAGTAAAAAATTTGATGATCAAACTTGATTAATTTTTTATTCAGAATTTCTGCAACTATAGTTCACAGGCTGCACAAATGTGATGGTGGGATCAAGGTATTTTCTCAGTGCAACTACAGACACACATTCTCTCAACTTTATATTCTGCATGTACTCAGGCTCACTGGATATTTACTGCCGCCAACATGAGCACAATTAATTTATGCCGCCTCTGTACATCATCAGCACAATTAAAAACTCCAGCATCTAGCAGTAATGACACCCTACATTACAGATCACAGCAAGTGAAAATGACACTAAGTACTTACAAACCATTTTTATAATACAGAGCATCTGGAAAGTTTCTCTGTATTGGTAATACATCCACTGCCAACAAACTTCTCAGTCACTCTTTGTAACATAACACAAAGGTGGGTACGAAAGTAATGCCTCCTATTTTTATTTACTTATTTACTTCAATGCAGTGCCAGGTAGAGTTTCTTGCCTTACCCACTAGAAAGTGACACTGTTCAGCTCCAACAGAATCATGATACTCCAGCCAGTCACGTGTATTCAACCCAATAGCAGTGCATGTTGCAAACATAGGTACTAGCAAAGAGTGGCAATTGAATTTCTTACTGTGGACAGCTCCAGTCTGATATAGATTCATACAGGTCTGACCAGCATGTGTGGTAAGGATGCCATAGTTTTAGCTCAGTCAGATATTTTGAGTGTTATTAAAATGATGGACAACACCAGGAAGGTGAATCAAGGTTTCCTGCTTGACAGCACCAGACCTCACACTAGTCTGTGCACAAGGGATGCAACTGTAACAAGGAGGTGGACAGTTCTCTCCCATCCTCCCTACGGTCCTGATTTTGCATCCTCCACCTTCAACCTTCTTGGCTCCTGGAAGAAGGCACTCTGAGGATACCATTTTGTAGATGACAAAATGCTAAAACACAGCATGAGTGAAGAGCTCTGAAGCTTCAGCAAAGAGTTGAACATGACCGACATGCAGTGCCTCAAAAAAAGGTGGCAAAAGTGTGCTGATAATGAAGCATAATCTCAACTTAGTAAAGGGTGTATGCATGGTGTATGCATGGTGTATGTAAATTTCATTTCAACTGTAATTAGTGTCTCTCAGAAAATAAGAGGAGACATTACTTTTGTACCACCTTTTGTAGTACATATTAATTCAAGTTCTACTCAGTGTCTCTTGATTTCCATCTTTAAGGAAAAGGGCAAAAAATATGTCAGAATAGAGACATGAACGTGCAACAATTACTGAGTAGCAGAGGAGTTAAATATGCAAGTGATATTCCCTGTTAGTCTCTGTCATGGGGGGAGGGGGAAGTGAAACAGAATATGGACAAAATGAAAGAAAGACAAAAGAGAAGAAGAAAGGAAGGGGGGAAAAAAGGGAAAGAAAGAAAAGAAAACTGTGTTGTTATGCAATCTCTTGAGTTCTACCAAGAGCAGGAAATCCCATTCACAATTTCACAGACAGTGCATTAAAAAGTATTTGAACAATGAACTAGAAATCTTGCTTACCAATTGCCCGAGCAGAGAGATAAAGAAGTTTGTAGCCATTGTTCTTGATTTTTGTGAAGAGCTGTGCTACTCCACTCTGGGCCCAGTCCTTGCCTACAATAGGCAATATGTGGCCCAAAACATCAGACCTAATTGGAAAATTCATTACAAATAAATATGGCTTTCTGGACAGCCCTCACAATAATCTACAGTCACAAGTGAGTGTTGAAACATTTTTTTTTTTTTTTGGCAACTTTATAACAAAAAGTTTCAAAAACATATCTATTACTTTTTCCATGTCTGTTCACATGCAAAAACTGTTGAACCACAGAGCAAGTAATCATGAAATTTGGCACTGGGGGGTTTAAGCACGGTATGTTGACAGGTGCAGTGTGGTTAAAACGGCACGAAAAAACACAACTTTACATTAAGACCTACATAAGTATCTGCACATATTTCAAGCACAACTCACTTAACACCAATCATAGCCAAAACTGCTATGAAAAAAAGTCACAATGAAAAATGAAATGCATATATATTGTGCACAGTACCCTTTCTCTGCAGTCTTATGGGTTTTTGAGACAATGACATAAAAGGAAGTCTTATACTGTATCACAACTCATGACCTGCAGGACCTATTTTGAGCAGATTTAATATTCCAGGCCCCTGAACACATCAGTAGTCAAACAACCTACAATTTTGTTAGAATCAGCACGGTAGAAATAGTTATACAACATAAGAGCCTCTATACAAAATCACAGTCACACAGCTGGTGTCAAAATTGTTTACTTTCTTACTAAAATATTCACTTCACTTTATTTTATTTCACAGCACATAATGTAATAATGGAAAGTGCAAATAAATAAAATGAAAACAGCACAGCTCCAAGGAACATTTAAAACCTGGTATCCTACACAGATGTATGTATAATATTTCTTGATAATTTATTACGTCGCCTTTTATTTGAAAACAGTAATCACTGTTGAGCAACTGTCTGGTATATCTGCAGCCAGAATAAACAAGAGGCTAATTATCATACAGACAGCATTTTGTCACCAGAATGCTCACTGTAGAGTAGAAAACATCACTGCTGCATAGTGAGTGGCAAAGCCATCTACTCTGCAGCACTCAGTCTGGCGACATGAAACACTCTCTGTAGATGAACCCCAATAAGAATATATATGTATTATTTTATGTACAATAATCTTTCTGTGAATAGAGTGGTAAATGTAATGCCTGACATGTAATCTAATTTGATACAAGACATGGGCTGCTGTTACCATGCTGTTTGATGTATGGGTCACATAATTTCTGTCATTTTTGTATAAAAAGGGGAAAAATAGATTGGAAAGGTCGACAATGTTTTGCAGCAAACATCAATACTCACAGATTTAAAATCTACAGGCAATAAGAATGCAACTTGCCAAAGTTGTTGCACTAGACATACATTTCCTCAACTGCAAATATTTTACACATTTCATGAAACCCAAGACCAATATAATTTACATCTCTATGCACTATAGTACATCTACCACTGACTATCTCTGGCAATTTACATCTGTATAAACAAACACCAAGACAAACTGTAAGTAACATATGGAAACAAACAGTACTTCTTTCAAATTGTGTCACAATTAACTTAATTCAGTCAATTCAAAACTCAGAGAATGGTTCTAGGACAACTTACTTGGTGATGGTGCCATCAATATCAGAGATGACAACTTTATCATCATAGCGCCACTTGTATATATGGCACTTGCACCTTGTAGTGCCCTGATAAGCTGTTGTTACACTGAAAACCACTTCATTGGCACCTTCATTCAGGTTCAGGCGTGCCTGTTACAAGAAAATCATTATAGCCTTCTTTTTTATTATCATTATTTCCTTGCAAATCTCTTCTTGCTAATAACAAGACACAACAAGACAGTAAGTTGTCAGGCATCAATGACAAATTTCGATAATTACATTGATACGATACACTGTTTGAGATAAATTTAATACAGTGAAACTTGTTTAACAGAACATCACTGAAGGTGTTTCCACTCGTGAGATGTTAGAATTTAGTTCCATATGACTAACATTATACATTTTCTGTTGAAAAGAGTTTTGTGCCTAAAAAGCATGACAAATTCCCATTGCAACAGAGCCTTAATGACCTGAATATGTGTTTCCAATCAGGATATTCAACAATATCACCACGTTCCCTTTTGTTCAATTTGTTTTATACATACAGTGCAAAAATGATGCACTCAGGTCCTAAAGTTAAATAATCTCTATCGTTTCTAAACAAGGGTGTTTCATAGGATCTAACATACGTGATTACATGTGACAGGTGTTTTCTGTCACATTGGTGAGTACATGGACAGCATTTATGAAGCCTGATACTCTTTGAGACAACATTCTGTCAAACATTTTTAAATTAGTGTTCTGTATGAGTAAGCACATCCAGGTGCAAAAACCTGGCATCTAGTTAATGGATTTTAACAAAAACTTAAAATATAAGACACAACATCATCAGGTGTGGGCAACCTATACGGTGAATATGCATTGGTTTAATGGAGCTTACTATTACTGTGTAACTGTTTAAATTTAATTTAAAGAATTTGGAGTATTCTGTGTATAAAATTTATATACAACTTTTGCTCATTTGTAATAGTATATATATATATATATATATATACAGACTTCATCATGTTGGGCAATTATTTTACCAAATAAAGGATTAACAAGGCTACTGCAACCAAAACTGGCATAGAAGCACTACACTATCAATTCACAAAAACCTGGATATTACAAATAAGATGAATGCTATTTCCAATGTTTCCCATACAAAAACCAGTGAAGAAATCAGACTTTCTGTTTCACTTTAAACATGGTTACATCAAATCAAGAAAGGATACTCAAACCAATTTGACATTCAGGTGACCGTGCATTGCGCTAAATTCTTATAATAAAACCAACTAGATGCACTGCTCGCAGCTGTCAGCAAACCTGTATGACATATACCATTGCTGTATGTACAATGAAAAACTCCTGATGATGGACAGAGGAACTGTCTGAAACAGGTAGAGTTTTATACAAAAAATACATTTGAGAAATTAGTGCATCTAGTTGGTTTTATTATAAGAATACTCAAACCAGTCTGTAACAAAGAAACAAGCCAGAAAAAGATGCAATATGCAAAACATGAGAAGGTAGAATTGGTATCTGTTGAATGGCTCCAGCAACAAGAGAATGCTCATCTATTATATGACAGCACAATTACAAAAGAAAGGGCAGAAAACACTGCAAGAAGAAAATGATGCACAGAAATTGAACATTCAGTTCAAACTCTCTGGTGGATGGATAGATACAGAATAGCGCTGTGGTATAGTTGACAAAAATGAAAGCAAGTGGACAGTCCTTCCACATAAATCAAAATACAGCAGCAGCAGCAGCAGCAGCCTGGGAGGATATGATTTATCCACAGCTGATGCCCAAGTACATGCCAAAGGACACTTTCAATGCCAATTATTGTGGTTTATTTTATAAACACTTCCTGATAAAACGCACACATTAAATAGTGTAATTTTCAGAAGCATGAAAGTAAACAAGGAAGGAATCATCATTTTTGTGTGTGCTAACACGGATTGTTCTGAGAAGTTTCCACTCCTTGTTGCAGGAAGGTCACAACATCCACAATATTTCAGTAAGACCAAGTCTCTGCCAAATATCTACCTTCACAATAAAGTTACATAGATGACCTACAACATTTCTTGAATTTATGATTAATCTCAACAACAAAAGAATAGCATTCAAGAATACAAAGGCACTCAGCACCCAGTACACCTAAAGGAAACTTGCACACTGTCCAAGCTACTTTTTTCTCTCCAAACATAACATCAGTGCTTCATCCCTTGAACCAAGGTATTACCAGGGCCTTAAAACAAAATTTACAAAGCAGCTGTATCACAAAGATGACAATAATAATGACAGTGATGACACTTATGCTGAGATATGTTGTCAAACCTTCTGGTAAAATTAAACCTCAATACCATTTTTGAAGAATCAGTGCCATGTAATGATGACCTTTCCCTACGTGAGGGAAGACATGAATCAAATTTGCAGTCTCACGGATAGACACACAGATGAAGAAAAGGATAACTCCAATGCTGATGACTACAAACTTCCACCCCAGTCATAAAGCCATGAACTAGTTTCAGAGCTGTAGTCTTTTTAGTCTTTTCCTACAAGCCACATCTGACACCCCTGAGGACAGCATTAGAGGCCTGTGTAATGTACATTTCCAGTCTTGGAAATATGTATAGCAGAACCTATAAACATTTAAAGCAGCTTCTTCTTCTTCTTCTTCTTCTTCATCATCTTCATCATCATCAGTAGGGCCCGTGGCTAATGCCACGGATGTACTGCAGCCTGGAAGGCTTATTGTACTCTCTCACCAACCACCTCCCCCCCGCCTGTTTGGACGTTCCCACGGTCGCCACCAGGTACCTCCTTGTCCACGACGACGCAAGAGATCCTAGTAGCGAAACGTGGAACTGTGTGGGCGAGAACTGGCCGGTAATTTTGCCTGAAATTGCAACTTCCACGTCAATTCAGGGATCTTTTACATGCCGCAAATCTACGATATGGGACCAACGGCTTTACTTCCCCTCCGAAGGAAATTGTGCTGAGGATTTTTTCGCCCTGAAAATTCCTGACGGCTTCGGCCGGGTTTGAACCCGCGAACTTGGGTACTTAACAGCAGCATGCTACCCCTAGACCACTGAAGCCATTTAAAGCAGCTTACCTTCCTAAATATTGCAACATTGCACTTATTAAAGTGTATATAGTACAGATACAGAAAAGATTAAAAAAGTTGGTACTTGTACAAAGTATGTTGTCTTAGGCTCAACATTTATGTCACTGTCACTGAAGGAGATAGACTTCAAATGCGCTTTCACAGTGAAGATGAATTGTTTAATGCAGAATTCATATGGAATACCAGTCTGTTACATCAACTTCACTTCAGAATTACAAAACAGTAACACATTTTCAGGCTTAGCCTTTTAAGAAAGTTTCCACTTAACATACTCGATCTGCTCGACTTTTCCAAAACCATCTTACGATGGCTCCACTGTATTTGGTCAAATGGCTTTTTTCAGCTGGCATTACTATCACAGACATATTTTTATTTCACAGCCTAATGAGGAGACTCCACATTCTTCAAATAGTAATTCTTGTACAGTAAGCATCACACCACCCATATCAATTTATGAGAACCAGTTACCTCAAGACAAGAATAAAGGCAGTACAAAAACATTGAACAGCGAATAAAAGAAGAGCATGAGGCTGTAAAGATGAAGACAAATAAACTGAAGATTCCTAGAATGTTTTCATGTTGTATACAGAAACAGTTCTGTAGACATCTGATCAAAATTGGTCCCAATAGATTAGCAGTTATAATCCAATCATAACTCAGGACAGTGAGAGGTTTGTGTAAACACAGAAATAATCATTTTTCTTCCATTAAAGAGAGAAAATTTCTCCCACCTTAGCATACATCAGCTTCTGAAGAATGATTCTGCTCCAACAATTTAGTTACTCTATACTTGAAACGTTTTTCAATGTGATAAGTATGTCAATTCAGACAAACTGTATAATGAGACTGCAATGATGCATCTGTATCAGCAAAAACTGAGCACAAAAGGCAGTCAAATAGGCAGAACTGCAAAGAATGTATGTTGAAAATATGTGTACTCCAAACTGGAGTTTATCTTTCCTTTGTTGTTAAACACAAAACGTTTGTTTAATAATAAAACTAAGTACTTACGATCTGGTCAGATGAGAGTCGCAGTGTCTTACGATACATCTCAGTGTTCTCATAGTAACTACGTCTCTGTATGGGCCGCTTGACACTCTGGGACTTTGTCTGGCCACGCTCTGATTCATCTGATGAATTGGATCCACTGTACCCTCCTTCCTTTATCCTGCAAATGCAGCAACCAATGTATGAATAAAGCAAAGTTGTAACTAATATTTTCACTTATGTTTATTGGACCGTGCATCACTGTAATAGTTGAAGAATAAAAGACCAACTTGATGTCACTTGCTATTTTATTTCACTTCTCATATGCTCAACATGTTTCGGACATTAATATATCCATCATCAGGAGCTGGCAACTGTGCTCTTGAATTACCACATCGGTCGTTTTGTTCTTGGTTCGATGTGTTTTGGAGATTTGGTCCAGCCAAATCTCCAACACACATCGAACCACGAACAAAACGACCAATGTGGTAATTCAACAGCACAGTCGCAAGCTCCTGATGATGGATATATTAATGTCCGAAACATGTTGAGCATATGAGAAGTGAAATAAAATAGCAAGTGACATCAAGTTGGTCTTTTATTCTGCAACTAACATTTTCACACTATATGCCATGCTGTTGCATTAATGCAACCTGTACTGTACCTCTACGGTTTATGTTTAAGGCATTTTTAAACATGATTAATATTTAATAAAGAAAGAAAATTAGTTTCTGGAATGATACAGTGTTAAGTACGGCATGACTGGCTTTGCAAACTCTGGGGGGGGAAAAAAAAGGGAGGGGGGGGCTATCGTGAATGTGGTGACGCACCTTCAAGTTCCGTAATGTGTGGGGAATTTCTTGGCTAGCTGACAACCTGTTAGGTTCTCGAGAAGGACTCTGTTCCATTATGTTAGATAGATAGAGGCGTAAGACTGAAGTCTCATTTTTTAAAATCATTAAACTTCTGATGTACATAATCCACAAACTTGCACGTGTTGTGCGATCTATGAAAACTGCAGCAATGTAATATGGACACTAAGGATAAGTGTTCAATTGTTGCAGAACACAGTCTACAATGAAGATGTAGGGGTGTAGAGTGAAGGCAGCAAGTTCTTCCTAAACATTGATACACAGTACATACCTCTGTGGCAAAGCATACGATGTCATACTCCAAATGACATGTACACAAACAGTATTGTGTAATTTACACTGCTATAATGAGTAAATTAATCCATTAAAACTAACATAAAACTCCCAAGTGGCATAAACTAAATTTGCTGATAATTTCACAGAGCAGGGACAACCTTCTGGAGTTAAAGTTCCTCAACTTGTCAAATTCCCAAATGTTCATCACTACCAGTCATTGCTTTACAAAATACAGTACATGCACTCCACTAGACTCTTTTACTCTTTAATTAACACAAAGCAGGTACTCACATTTTCTGCTGATCTGGAAGTATTGAAGTATCATCAAACTTGCTCTGATTAGCGATTCCTGTTTCATCCACCTGGCTGAATGCATCTGAATGGTCTGACAGGTTGACGGGCACCTCGTTATCCTGATTTACAATATTTTCATCCCTCTTTTCACTTTCCGGCCCAGATGTAATCCCATCCTGATTATTTAGTGTCCCCACCTTCATAAGAAGGATTCACATGTGTATTATCAGTAAATTACACATACAGAGTGTCCCAGGAGGAATGTGCCAGACTTCGGGAGAGTGTTCCTTATGTTAAAGTATACCGATACAACCCAAAACACCTATAACCAAAGTTGAGTGGTTACGGAGATAATGGCCAGAGAAGTTTGAAACTTTGACAGCCGTTACACACTTATTGATTACCAAATATATATTAAAACTGGCAGGAATATGTTGTTTCTGTAATGTTAATATCTGTACTTAACATGTAATTAACGTATGAGTGACATAAAGCCATTACATTGAACTACATAAACACTCGCATTAACACCGT
>Ga0123355_10002275_pt1 | contig 27125 bp, 16 predicted proteins | sample TergutEmb28metaG_3_FD_89872 | JGI IMG/M metagenome (GOLD analysis project Ga0123355, IMG submission 89872) | Embiratermes neotenicus P1 segment gut microbial communities from Petit-Saut dam, French Guiana - Emb289 P1 | ecosystem: Host-associated > Arthropoda: Insects > Digestive system > Gut ... | reverse complement strand
GGTTGTAAACAGTTAGTATACTTCTGCACGGTTGTAAACAGTTAGTATAATTCTGCACGGTTGTAAACAGTTAGTGTAATTCTGCACGGTTGTAAACAGTTAGTGTAATTCTGCACGGTTGTAGACAGATAGTGTAATTCTGCACGGTTGTAAACAGTTAGTATACTTCTGCACAGTTGTAAAGAAACAACAGTGAAAAAACTGTACTTATATTCCATCAAACACAAACTTCGTTAGTAAACAAAACTTGTTACATTAACTATAACTACTTAATTTCCTGCTTAATTGGTCATCATTAGGTCGATCTAATCAAAATATTAGAAATGTAAATCCATAAAATTGCCTCTGTACAAAATTGTAAGTGGCAATTTTCTGGGAATACACTGTTGTTTGTAACATTTGTTGCGATATTATAAAAATCATGATCTGATTCCCTGTGAACTGACACACCATGTTCAGTACTTACACAATTTTATATTTTAACTTATTAGCCTGATGTAGACTGAATAATTCGGAACATATTTCGCTAGAGTTAATCTAACAACTTTTGTTTACTAACAAAGGTCGTGTTTGACGACGCAGAAGTACTGTTTGTCAGTACAGATAACACAACAGTGTGCCAAACATCAAACACAAAATAGTGATGGCGAATTTTACTGTAGTCTGCAAGTACCGAATTTTGTGAAAATCCGTTCATCTCTTCTCGAGTTGGTATAGTGGAAACGGAATCTGGTGGCACACGGCGACGCACGGGAGGAGAAGTGAAGGGGAAAGAGGCGAATGGAGTGGGTAGCCAAGCAGTCTTCAGTTTGACTCGGAACAACCCATCCAGTGTTACTACAATCGTTCTCCCCCGACCCGCACTCCAAGAAAGCCAGTACTCGACTGAACTGGCACCCTCGCCGATATAAATGGACTCGTCCGTTTCGCTGGAAGACCGAATCAGGTTTCTGCGCGTGTGCCATCACGTTCCGTTTTTACTTTACCTGCAGATCAGTGGACGGAGAGACAGATACGGCGAAGCGAAGAAATACGATTTTTACAATTTTGTGACTAACGTGTCAAATAGTTCAACTAATCTGCACGCATAAGCACCAAGTCACGAAACAAAGAGCGACTTAGAGTTCATCCGTAAGGAATATTAACCTCGTCATGGTAGACCTTATTATAGGGCTTATAGTAAAAATAAGAATGTAAAATTATTATTTAAAAATTCAACGTTCTTTCTGAATGTACTGGCGTAATTTCCAGTGGGGTGTTGTTCAGCTAACAACAAGCTGGAATGCGGGTAAAGCCTACCTGTCTGAATGGAATTATACGTACATATTTTAATGTACACTTGGCAGGACAAAAAGCAACGCAACACAACCCGAAGCAGTAAAGCACCAAACAGATTGCGTTAGTTGTGATTCTATATACCTTCCCGTGCTTCCTTTCACGAACAGCCTAAAATCCTAAGCGTCCTTCCCACACACTCGCAGGCAAACACCAAAATCTTCTCCATTAATAACGGCTGGCTGAAATGAGAGAAATCCGCCTTTTCTGTCAAAGGTGTACAGATATTAACAATGTTCAGTTTTGAATACGTGCAGTAGTTAACCATGCGAATACCAAATGTTATATATCTCTGAGTTAGGTAATGAATAAGTTTTTCTTCATTAACCTGCATGTAGATCGTACCAGTACATCTGCAGAATCTGCGTATTTGTAAAATTGTGTCAGCACATTTCCTGTTATATCTAGGTCTTTATAAAATATCTGCTCACAGTCATCTATTCGTGACACGGCTTACCTCCCTACCTCTCTCTCTCCCTTTCTCCTGCTCTCACTCTCTCTTGCTCTCTCTCTGTCTGCCCCTCATTAAGAATTGATGTCATCAGAATCCAATCATCTCGTAAATATCCATTAGAAAATAATACAACGTCACACGAAATTAACAAACCTCTTCTCCAATTTATCATTGAAGGCATGTCATCGTATTTGCGTTTGTAATCTAGTTCAGGCATTAAATTTGCAAGAATTAAAACCAATTACAGAATTAAATTATTCAACACAAGCTTTGCAGTGAAAATGTCACATGATGTTGGAGACATTTAGAAAGAGCCCAGTTCCTGTTAGAGATTTACAGGCGGAATGGGAAACTTAGAAAAACAAAACTACAAGCAATGCAAACAATTCAACTTGCGCATATTTTTTCCAAGATCCGTATTTATCATACAAAAACGGATTTCGGAAAATTCCCATAAAATTATGAAATTTTTGTAATAAAATGTACTTACTAATACAACATTTTATGCCTTCATTCCAGTGACTTTGGATGTTCCATATGTAGGTAGCAGATTCCTCTGAAACGTCTGTATTTATATTCCAGATTACACGGCGTTGCATTCCAGACGAAAAGTCTCCGTATATTAAATGCAATAGCACTACAGGTTTCCGTAAGGATATATCTTTACATAGTTATAAATTTACCCCTTTTCCAGTTTGTTGTTAGGAACTAGTAACAAAAAAAGTAGTTAATATTATATTCCCAATATTATTCTTCAGTTACCATCGACCATACAAAATTTTACAATTTTATTATGAAGCAAAAATATTGTAAAACTCTTTGATCCCGCATAAAATATTATGATGTGTTGTGTATTGAATGACTGTATGTTTCTTAGCCTGATGATGGTCGATATATAGACCGAAACATGTAGCTTTTAAATAAAAACGCAGTTGTGTTAGACCGAATATTTATAATCATTTGAATATTTTTATAAGTACGAAAATTTACACTGAAAAGTACGTTTTTGTACCTAGGCTGAGGAACAGAATTGTGACTTATAAAACATATGTGGCATCTGTACACTTTAGACATTTTTTTAGTGATCTGGATACTTATTCTACTTAAGCCTCTTTCTGCATCAAGAAATGTGTGACTACAACACGGACCCAGACATTTTTCCACACACTTGCATTCTTATGGGAACAAAGGCAGCAGGAATAGCGCAGAAACGAAAGACACAAAGCGGTACCCTTACTGCAGTGCGCACAGTTTGCATACTGCTTTTTTTTTTTTGCGCTTTGGTATCTTGAGTTCTCATTAGATCGCGCGTATGCACTTCACAAACGTCTAAAATTGGTTACTGTGGTTACGATACTTTCCATTGTTACTGCCCTTCGACGTAAGTCGGTGCTTGTCGTGATGGGGGACGCTAAGGGTGCCGTCAACTCTTCCTTTCGTGCACATTACCTTCTTCCCCTTTCGTGCTTTGTCGATATTCGTGTCTCTTCCCATTCTTAACTTTCCCCCTTTGCATGCTGAACGCCTACCACGCTATATCCCACAGTCATCATACCATCCATGTCTATGGAATTTTAACGTCTGTTATATGGTTATATATGTCTTAGACACGTTCTTCTAAAGTCTTCCCAGCGAACTCGGAAATTTTTCCCATGCCAGTAGGGCCTTCCCTCAATTTCGGCACAAATTGAGCAAGGAAAAAAGCATAAATGGACCCTTCTCCCACTTCCAAAATGCAAGTATAAATACGAAGCCCAAGTCAGTGTTTGGTCCCATGTATTATTCCATATACAGAGCCTTTATTCTATCTGAGAAATGTCGTTAAGCACTTCTCGCTGCTGTTATGCCTCCAGTGTTAGTGACAGTCGGCCACGTTAATTCGATCAGCGAGCCAGCAACAGCCCAACTCAGGCCTAGGGTGCCTCATTGTTGAGGTCTGTAGAGCAGTGCCTCCCAAACATTTTTTCTCGCGGAACTTCTTTGGTTTCGATAAATAACCTCACAACTGTGTTCACGTAAATATAGAGGGTCCGGATGATTGGTATCCAAAATTAGATACTTTTACCTCGAAGCTGTCTTTAGGTAGATACAAATAAATAGCAGTAGCATACGTAACAATGCACTGCATGATTTGACCTTAATTAAACTGATTGTCGCTTAACTCGCGGGTACAGGAGGTTTTTAAATTAAATATTACAACGGTCATGCGAAATAAACACATCACCAATTAAAGAGGATCTCCGACTATTATTAACCAAAAAATATTCCTTTAATTAAAAAAGTAATTAAATTTTAAATTAGCTATTACAGAAATGTATCCACTTATTCCCTGGGAAATGGCTGCCTATCCCTTGGGATCCGCGCAACACGCTTTGGGAACCGCAATTCGTAAAATGTTTATGTTGCATTGACTTTTTACTTGTATGGCACAACGTGCAAGAAAGGACTAATAAGACTAACGGTCAAGTTTCGCCGCTTGTCTTGCTCTGTAACAACTGCGACGATTCAGACGAAATTTGGAATAAAAGCAATTTTGTTGGGTGCCCCTGCAAATTACTTTCTCACTTCCCGCAGCTCACAACGGCACTGTCGCAACAGAAATCCCTACAGGATATTCATAAAAACGAGATTGAGTGGAACCTTTCACTGATCCCACAAGCAAGTCTCAGTACGATGCTCGGCCCGCCTTACAGGTAGATTGGGTATAGTGCTCCATACAGGGCGCATAGTAGAAAATAGAGAGTCATTATTATATCTCACAAATATTGTTTGTGATGATAAAAGTGGCCGTGTGGTCTAATGCGTAGTTCTGCATCCGCTCAATTGCTTGGATCGAGGTTTCGATTCCCACTGGTGGCATGAAAGTTTGTCTGTCTTGATTGTTGTGCATTGCCAGGTACAGGTCTCTGCGTGAGGCTGATCTCTTTATTTCGCATGACCTTTGTAATATCTAATTTAAAAACCTCCTGTACCCGTGAGTTAAGCGAAATCAGTTTAATTAAGGTCAAATCATGCAATGCATTGTTACGTACGCTACTGGTATGTGTTGTAGCTATCTAAAATCAGCTCTGAGATATAAATATCTAATTTTGGATACCCATCATCCGGACACTCTATATTTACGTAAACAAGGATGTGAGGATCTATTTTGAAGCCAAAAGAGTTCCACGAGCAAAAAATAGTTTGGTAGACCCTGCTGTAAGCCATGCCTTACTCTGAAGGCTTACTCTTGTTCATCCATCGTACCGAATTCTTTTGAAGAAATCCTCGCTTCTCACCTGTAACACAATATTGAAGATATTAAAGCTATGATGTAGGTAGCAAGGAGATTCAGTAGTAGTTACGAACATCAAAGGCATATATGATTTGTTATTCAATTTAGATAAATCCTTGGCTTTATCAGACGAAAATGCTATACTATTTTCGGTCGCAAAATTATCCTGTAACGCTCCGTGCATGAGAAGAGAAAATGAGTTCCACATTTCTGCTGTATCTGTTACTGCCTTTTGTTATACCATTGAGCTCCCTGCCCTTTTGTTCAGGAAATGGGAATGGATTTGTGTGTGGTACTGAAGTTATGTGTCCCGCATTACGTATAATGGAACTCACATGCTCTAGGTCTGTACTGTTTAGACTGGCCCCTTCCTGCGCTCTTTTATAAGCCTAGCAATGTCTCACTGCACATAATATTGAAACTGACCATTAACCTTTCGTATATTATATTATTTTAATTTTCTAGATTCAGTTTATACTTAAAAGGGGATACGATGTACTTCTATTAAAAGAAATGACCAGTTAATACTCTCTAGCCCTTCAGCTGTTCTGAGGTCACGGAAATAATTCTCATGGATCGACACATCTTTCTGAATGTTCGGGATCCAGCTCTGCAAACGCGGAAGAATTTAAAAATACACCTCCTTCTCTAACTGACGTAGTTTACGCTACCGACTGTACAAAAGACGTTTACCCACCAGTTAGCAATGCTGTGCGTCACTGTGTTATCGCACCGTCTCCTGCAACAAATGCTTTTCAAACTGTACACCACAGTGTGTCCACTCGGTCTCGCAGCAGTGATAAACCTTTTCCCTTCCGCAGATCTTCTCACACATTTCTCCTACATTTCCTCTGTGTCTAGGGCCGCAGAACTGAGTCCCCGAAATGTAGATGCTGGCTACGCTCTCTCTCCATCGTACTTCTCTGTGTTCCCATCTTGTCATCAAGCCACTACTTCGTTCACGTGGAAGTTGATAAAGTAACTACGTGATACGTTTTCGTTACCAACAAAAGGTTTGGGGTATTTGATGTTGTCCAGAGGAGACTGCATGGATATATAGCAGTAGGCAGAGAGGCCTTTGACACCCTACCAGTGCTGCAGTTATTGCAATAACTCCCAGTAGATTTGCACCACTCGTTATACAGAATTGTACTTCAGTGCAAACTTGAGCCTGGTTTTATAACTGTAGACGTATTTGGTTTGTAGACATTCTGACAGACACGGAATAAGACAACCATAAGTAACAGAAGGCGTGTGGAATGCCTTCCTGTCTGAATTTTGGTACTGGGCAGGCCATAGTTTGAATCACCTCAAAACGCATTTCTTCTTTCAAAACTTACAGCGAGACCCAAGTCGAGGGTGTGGAAGCGGGATCGATTGAAGTGACGTACAGGGCACAACACACCGTGGTGCATCAGCAATATGTGAATAGGTTTACACAAAATGCGGCTTCTCGAACCGCAACACCATGCATGGACGCACGTACTGTACTACTGCAATATGACTAAATTTTGAGGCCTTAAATATATTTTAGTATTATTTAAGTATTTGTTTTCTTTCTCGCACATAACGTGCTTAATATTTCAGTAACACTCTTCTGCGTCGTTACGTTTCGGAGGAAACTGCTGCCTCCAAATTCATGGTAACTGAATTAGGTTCAAGTGGATGCCGAATCCAAAAGACTGCAACCTAAGTAACACTTGCCTTCAAAACCTGCAAACGTATACACTGAAACTTATTATCAAATATAATAACATATAACATGCTCCATTCCATGCACTAATTGTGATAATTCAATTATAATGCGTGGAAAGGAGAATGTGAAATTCCTTAATGCCCAACAAACAAAACAATTGGTAACTTCAAGTTATTAGAGAAAGTTTGTATAAAAATGCACCAATATTCAACTCGTTGACACATTTATGTGCTCCCTGATGATGGGTCAGTAGGGATCGAAACATCTAGGGATTGATTCCTTATAATAATATTTAATTTTAATAAAATTTGCGCTCATTTTTGTCTGAATTGTAATAATCGTATAATTTGGTGGGTCAATTGTGTTGGGAAACAGCTTGTACTTGTGAGACTCACATATAAACTGTGTATGGACAAAACAAAGACTATTAAAAATCAAAGACGGTATTCAAACAATATTTGTATCCAGAAACTGCGGTCCGGTAAGTCTTGATTCTTCGTGTTCATAAGGTTTCAGATTCAAATCTCGACCTGGAAAGTGATTTAACTTACCTTCGTCTTTGCAGCCACGTTCCGGATATCATCTCCAATCAGTCCATGACCGCTTCCATACACATTCGTTTTAAATTTATCACTCACAAGTCACTCTACCATTTGTCTCTTCATTGTCCGAGCCAACAACATTGTCGTCATGTAAAGTGTAAATAAGCTTATACAGGAGGATTACTCAGGCAAATAAACTGTAAGTAAATTAATGCTGGAGGATAACTCAGTTCTTAAATAAAGTAAAAATAAATAAGCTAATACTGGAAGATTAGTCAGTCATTAAATGAACTGTAAGTAAGTTAATGCTGGAGGATTAGTCAGTCCTTAAATAAACTGTAAGTAAGTTAATGCTGGAGGATTACTCATTCATTAAATGAACTGTAAGTTAGTACTGGAAGATTATCCAGTCGCTAAATAAACTGTAAATAACTTATTGCTGTAAGATTACTATTTCATGTTACACAGTATAGAGACTGCAGGAAACGAAGCATCTTTCACTTTTCATACAATACATGGAATGTGTGTGTGTGTGTGTGTTTATGTGTGTGTAAACTGGATGCACTGACAGCAAGAGTGATGACGAACAGAGCAGCAGCAGCAGCAGTAGCGCAACAGTATTTGGGAGTATACAGTAGTAACGCAGGGGCGTCTGTGATGTGATATATGCGCTGTTGTATGAGCACTGGACGGTCGACATAGCAGCACACACTCAGTAGGCATAGAAAAAAGTCTCAGTCTGGTGTGCCTAAGATTATCAGTAATTATAAGGGCTATGAAGATTCTCGTCACTTCTACATTACTGAAACATTATTACGTCTGGCCTCGTGGAAGACGTGTCTGGTCTTCGTTCGAGATATTGCATTGTCCCTCGACAGTATCGCATAATGTGCAGCTAAACTTTAAGGAGGAAAAAACTCCCACATTATGGGTTATAATTTACTGGAGTAATTAATAGGAAGATCCATTCATTGCACAATCTAAGGCGTGGGTCTGCGGCCGCTCGATTGCCAGAATTGCAGGTTAGAATCGTGCTGGCGGCATGCATACTTGTCTCTTGTGTGTGTTGTATGTTGTCAGTTCGAGGTCTCTGCGTCGGGCTGATCTCTCGTCCAGAGGAGTACTACCGAGTGTGGTGTGTCTGAGAATGATCGTGAAGCCTGGATAATGAGGAGGCCTTGGCCCAATGGGGGCTGTTGTGCCATGGTGGAAAAATAATATTACATCCGAACAATGAGAATAAGGATTAGAATCACATCCAAAATTTCTGACTCACTCCATGATCACTCGTGATCAGTGTGGCTACCAGGCATGTAGAAAAGGTGGTGAGACAATGACATAATATTTGGGTGTTTTCTGCTAAGTCCGCGGCAAGGACCAAGAAGCAGGCGAAAGTGATAATTTACACCGTTTCATATATATGTTTGATTGCGGCTTTCCGAGCTACAAAACTGTGTAGTGAGGTAATTCAGATTCCCTGAAGATGGAGGCAGTTTTTACTTCCTAAACACTGAAACGCACTTACGAGTTCAGAGATCATTGGAACTCTGCAGATAAATATATGATTATTCACTGCCCTGAAAATTTGCAGTGCATGCGCTTAAACCAGTGATACAAACAAATACGAGTTTAGTTGTTTTTGTAAAATTTCAGTTCTTAGTGCGTGCTTGCAATTATACTGTAAATAATTTGTAGCCCTACCTGAGATGCCAGTGAATTTATGTTTAACGTACAGTATAGCTTGCCAATTTTGGTAAATGACATGAAAATTATAAGCCTACAAGTAATTTCCTTTAAATTGAATTTTTCCCTACGGCGCTACGGCCCCTAGTGGCCAGTGCCTTCTCATTATAGAGGCTTCACAATCACATTCAGAATATCACACAAAATAGGACTACTCTGGATGAGTGTTCAGTCTGACAAAGAAAGTTCCACCTGACAACACACTACATTCACGACAGACAGACATCCATGCCCCCTGCCAAGCCTTAGTCTTTGCAGGCACTGGAATCGACAGCTTCAAATACGTAGAATTTTTATTCCAGTTCCTATAATTTAGTAGAAACTTCACAAGTTTATATTATGTGTAAAATCCCGTTTGATTTACATCTGCTGTACTCACACTGAAAGACTGTGTCAAGCGGTCCTGATGCGTCATTAAGTGATATACATATACATATATATGAAGGTAAAGTGATCCCGTTACAGGCCTGATGTGGCCCAGAGGGTGGGTAGAGTCATAGCTCTACTCTTCCATGACCGCGGCACTATAAAGGGGGTGAGTGGTTATCAGCACGCCCCGGCCGCACTTTACCCCCAGGAAAGACCCGGTACCCGTTTGACAAGAGGCTGGGTGGGCCCCAGGGCCAGTCTGGACGGGTGAAAAACCTCGTCCCCACCGGGATTTGATCCCGGACCATCCAGCCCGTAGCTCAGTCGCTATACCGACTGAGCTACCCGGCCTACTTATATATATATATATATGTTTGTGTGTGTGTGTGTGTGTGTGTTTGCTTGGGATCTAAGAAGAAATGAGAATCGGGGAAAACCTTCTGACAACTAATTCTTTCAATAACAGCTCGACACTTTAAAATTTAATTTTATAATTAATTGTATTTAATTTGTAAATAACAAAAGTACACTTAATACGAGAAAGGAATAAAATTTCTCTTATATCTTTAACGGACCTTCCCCGCTAGTTTAGCTCTGAACGTCTTATAACAGTCCAAATCTCTCCGCGTTCCTTCGCTTGTGCGCTTTACACTCTCCCACATTCGGCCATTTTGCATCAGGTAAAAAGTCTGCCGATTACATACGTCTGCAATAAATCCATAAAATACAACAAAATAATACAATGAAGCTCACGTAAATTGGACACATCATGTATGCAATCTGCAAGTGTGTGTGTTTACACAAAATGGAACATGTCCCACTCGTGTACCGGATCTGACAGCAGGATTACACACATTTCCATACGAACAGATTCAAATGATTTAGAAATCCTCCATGCAAAGCTCTTTACAAATTAATGGGTTTATTTAAATACAAAACTGAAACTGGCGCAGCTGGAGCGAAGTCTGACCTGATCCCGTGCATTCGTTTAGGAGTGTGGGGCAGGGAGGGGAAGGTTTGTTTATTTACTAGCACGAAACTTGTTGCAATAAATGAAATGCGGTTAAATAACAACTTTCTCGAAAGTACCTAATTTCATTGCCTTTGAAAGTCACGGAATTACGCCATTGAACTAACTTTGACACAATAAATATGCAATAAGCCGTAGTGCTGTCCATCAGAATGTGAAGTGGAGAACTTAGGGACTGCAGTACCTTCTCAAGTATTCTGTTCACTGAGAACCACATTGTGCTCCAGTATGTAGCTATTTGGCAACGCGTAACGACAGAAGAGCAAATATTTCAGACATTTGTTTATACGGATGTTTATTTAACGACACTGTCACTAGGATAGAATGGTAAGATGTGTAGTGAATTATTAATGATTAAATGGAAGGTATGATAGCGAGTGCGCCGATTCCAGTGGCACCGTGGTCTAAGGCGTAGGTCTGCCGTCGCTCTCCTGCTGGAATTGCGGTGCGAATCACTCCGGGTTCATGGACATCTGTCTCGTGAGCGTTGTGGGTTGACGGACTGAACACTCGTCCAGTGGAGGCCTACCGCATGCGTTTTGTCTGGGTGTGATCATGAAGTTTCGATAATGAGGAGACCTTGGCCCACTAAGAGCTGTCATGCCATGAAAAAAGATAGCAAGCGGTCGAAGTCTAATTCAATTTGCTATTCCGGAATTCGCCGGGAAAAAAGTAAGAACGCTAAACAGGTTGGGTTAGCAAGTCTACAAGTCGGAACTCGAATCATGGACAAACCGAATTAGAATCAATTAAAACTACTGGTACTGGAAGGCGATATTCGGGTGTCATTGACCCTATATTGAAAAGAACAAGTGGGTAAGTATCAGCGTTTGGAAGAGAATTAAGCTTCGCGTAGGCAATTCGGTTATGTACAGTAATACGTGGTAACTTCAAAATGTTCACGAAATCACTTTATTTCTGAGGAATACAAAAGATTACAATCATTTAAATTAATTTCCTTTAAAATAGTTCCCTAGAGCAAGTATATACTTTTGCCCCCGACTGTAATGCTATTGGAAGCATTCTTGGAAGCCATTTTGTGAAAGCCTTTTCAATTTTTCCGTCTCATTCTTAATTAAGTCAGTAGCATCACAAAAGCGCCGTTCCTTCAATTCTGATTTCAGTCGAGGGAACAGGTAAAAAGTAGCTGGAGCCAACTGAAGAGAGTACACTGCTCTTTGCTGAGATATCCGTGACCTAAACCGACCTGTGTTTTGGAGCATTGTCGTGATTGAGAAACCAACTGTTGGTTCTCCATTTTTTGGGTTTTTCTTTCTGACCGCATCCCTAAGGGAACGAGGAATGTCAGCGTACATTTTGTATTCACAGTTTTGCTCCGTGCAGCAATTTATGTAAATTCTATCAGTGAATTCCGGGAAATTTTTGGAGCTATTAGTAAATGTTCACGTGGGTAAACAGTCGCAGTCCTTCTGGCTGACACATTTAGACGCCATTGAAATAACCGTGAAGTATACTATTAGGATTTAGTTTATTTAGAATTCTAAGGACAATCCTCCTTTTGCCCAGAAACACATCCAGAGGTTATACACAACTTTTGATACACTTAAGAATAGCATATTCATGTAATACGAAATTGCGTGATACAAAATTATATGCATTATTTAAGAAGTGGACGATTAAAAATAGCGATTTGGAAGAAGTTCTTAACGTTAGAAATGAATTTGTTTGGAAGTGTGTCCAGTTTATTTTAAACGTTGTCACACAAAAGTGCCATCTCTCTTTTGCCCTGACGCCCTGTGTCAAGGCAACACGCTTCCTGCTGTCTTTTATGTTCATCGTGCGTTCCTGCTCTGAATTCTGAATTTTAGTCTGTACGTCTGGGAACCAATAAAACGCGTACGAGCCTGGTGCAGACACTTCACACAATATCATGTTACGATCCGTACAAACCTGGAATTGTTGCGGTGGCCTCACAACTGTAACTCAGAGTAAGGACAATACATACACTTTAACTTCTGGTAACAACTATCTGTCCTGCCATAAGTAATTCTGTTTACATACGGTATTGTACGAAGAACACTTACAGAAATACAATGGATGATGGACATAATGGTGTTAATTTTCGTCACTAACTACTCTCCAGTCTATGGCCTATGTCAACCAGCCCGAAGTGTCAAAAATAGAACTCCAAACAGTTGCAATACATAAAACTTCAAAATGTATTTCAGTAAAATAGCCTTTAATATATGATCAAAATATTAAGTTCACCCTAGAACTGGCCACGAAGGCCCAGAGAGGGGGTAGATGTATAGCTCTACTCTTTCTTTAACCTTGTCGCTAGATGGGGGTGCGTGGTCAGCGCCACACTCCGGCCGTTTTACGCTCGGCAAAGACCCGGTACACATTGTATAGGAGGTTGGGTGAGCCTCAGGGACGTTCTGAACGGCTACGGAAAATCTCGCCTCTACCGAGATTAAAATATAGGTAAGACGGTCTTATTACTTTTATAGAACTTTATGTTATCGATTTTCTCCAAAGCATTGTGTATGTGTTTTGTGTTACCTGAAGCTTGTCAGGTTGGCCAAAACATGTACAGGATACTAAATTCTTACAATAGTAAATAAGATTAGTTGTGTTAGAAGAATTACTTCATATAGCAATTGAACGTTGTCGCCGGGTACAAATATACAGTGCAAGTCCGTCTGTTTTCATAATACTGAGACCTTACGTATGAAAATGATACACAATACAGTGACGAAACTTTGGCTGAATATACTTTTTTGCTGACTTAACACCGCCAAAAGTATACTGAAAAACTAAGGCAGCATGAAACAGCAGTGCACAAACGTGATGGTAGAATCAGTATAGAATAACATTATATAACGTATGTGTCAACATAGGCCTACAAGTCCCGACTGATTTTTCAGCTTATTGTCACTCCAAACTGAAGAACTGCAACGAACCAGGCAATTTGAGGCGAGCCACATAGCCATGTGCTGTAGAGCAGAGTCTGGGCCATGCTGTTTGGCAAACATTGAATTCTGCCACATACTTTAGTTGCTGTGCCCGTGGCTGTAATGGGGTTTTGACTGGCTTAAATGGAGCTGCGAACCAACAGTGGTCTGCGGACCACTTGTTGATAACACTGCGGTAGGAAATGACTTATGTTTATTTTGTTCGTTTATGTCTTGTTTAGCGGTGCTGTCAATAACTTACTGAATAAATGTGAAAGTAGCCGTGTCTCTCTGCACAATAGGAACGCCTATGTGAGAGAGGAGGTGTAACTCCATACCTTCCTACCATCGGCAGTTAACGGTAAGTGGTCAGCTGTGCGCTCAGATCGCTTCACCCTGATGATAGACCCACTGATATTCAATGTATAGCTTGTTGGGTAGGCTCCAGAGTCATTATTGATGCTTTGGAGTAGAGAGAGGTTGCTTGCTCTTGCCGGTAATCGAGCTACGATTCTTCGGTTTTCTAGTCTGCAGCCTAGTCACTACACTAATTGAGCTACCGAAGTTCACTATTGGTGAATAATGACTTGGAAATAAGTGTCAGTGGCTTAATTTGTGGTAAAATCCTGAACTCTCCAGGAGCTGCTGAGGTAAACATAAATCTATAGACGGTTTAAGAGCCAATATTCGAAACGGGAATTTTCGGAATTAGAAACAGGCTTGTTAGCACTCGATCTAAACTTTTGCTGTGCATGCCTTGAAATTCATATTAGTATGGGCACTTAGTGTGTGTTTGCTGCTCTACCTTGATCCCACTCAGAATATTTGTGTGTTTTGTATGAATCTCAGAACAAGCAGCTACTATTATATCGAACACTAACTGATTGGTTCTTATAACCGAGACGGAGAGTGTTCACTGTGCGTTACGGACTGAACCTTTATATATATAATTAGGGTTAATTTAATTTTTGAAAGGAAAATTCTGTCTTAACAGAAACAAGGGAAAAGCATTACAAGTTTGGACGAAAATCTAGTCTGAAAGCTGCTCGAAATCACTACGAAACTGCATATAAAATGCGCTATAAGCTAATGAACGTAGCTATGTTACCAATTAGTCAGAAATCTTGTTATATGTACATCAGTCATTCTTTAAGTCCTTTCAGCACTTGCGTGATAGTTCTAACAAAGATAATCCTAGCGGAAGGGGCGGAGTTGTGGCAGTTGCTATGCAACGACTACGTATTGTTCGAACTCCATAAATAGAACTGCTTTGAGGCAGCAGCTAAATAGTAGAACATATTAGTTTTGCTTACGTCAGTGAGGAAAGTCATTATTGTTAGATTTCACAGCGGTTCTATTGAATGACTAATGGAGAAGCGCGGACAGCCGCCGATTCACGACTGCATGACGAATTATGTGGAATATTGAATTGTGGTTCAATTTCGCGATGACAGGCATGCCGTGTTTACCTCTGTTTCTGGCACAACTCATTAGTTCCAACGAGAATTTTCGGACTCTATTTCGACTGGCAGGGAACGTCGCTCTTTTGCTGTGAAATAGTATGTTTCGTGATCGTGAGCTATATAAGCGATTTGTGTACTGAAGGCCGATCATCGCCAATGATTATCTGCATGATTTTATTAAGACACTATCTTACAATAGGCCACGATCTTTTTCATATATTTTCCGGGTTTTTGATTTATAATCATCTCGCAGTTCGAAATCACAGAGCAGTGCTTTCCAGCCAGGGTTCAGTAGAACAAGTTTCGTGGATCTGCACCAGTTGTTGTAGAATAAATTAATAAAATGTTTGAAATATCGCCAAAAAATCCAAATACCCCTAAAATACATTGCTGTATCTTTGTTTTCGGTAACCGGCAGTACTAGAACCTTCAGTAACCGGTAGTACCAGAATCTTAGGTAACCGGCAGTACTAGAACCTTCGGTAATTGGCAGTACCAGAACCTTCGGTAACCGGCAGTACTAGAACTTCCGGTAACCGGCAGTACTAGAACTTTCGGTAGCCGGCAGTACTAGAACCTTCGGTAACCGGCAGTACTAGAACCCTTGGTAACCGGGTGTACCAGAACATTCGGTAAACGGCAGTACCAAAACCTTCGGTAACCGGCAGTAACAGAACCTTCGGTAACCGGCAGTACCAGACCCTTCGGTGACAGACAGTACCAGAACCTTCGGTAACCGGCAGTACTAGAACCTTCGGTGACAGACAGTACCAGAACTTTCGGTAACCGGCAGTACTAGAACCTTCGGTGACCGGCAGTACTAGAACCTTCGGTGACGGGCAGTACCAGAAACTTCGGTAACCGGCAGTACCAGACCCTTCGGTGACAGACAGTACCAGAACCTTCGGTACCGGCAGTACTAGAACCGTCTCCGTGCGCTGCCAACTGCCTCTTTATTTTGTTTTGTTTTCTTGCCAGTTAAATTTCAGGCATTTTCGCAAAATTGCGAAAAGCGACTATTAGCTTCGTCAAGTCCGTCCGTCCGTCCGTCCACTTGGAACAACACACACTGGAAGAATTTTCATGAAAGTTGCTATTTGAGTATTTTTAGAAAATCTGCCGATAAAATTAAATTCTCATTAAAACCTGACGAGAATAGCGGATACTTTATATGAAGACCGATACATATTTTTATCAAATCTCGATCAGTTCTTCTTAGAATGAGAAATGTTTTAGACAAATGGTGTAGAGAAAAACAAAGCACGCATTTTATGTTCAATAACTTTTCTTTTGTTTTTTTCGGAAATCGTGTCGTTTATGTGATAATGTGGAAATAAATTGCACAGTCGGTGAAGCCACAGATGATAAAATAACGCGCGCGCTATGAATGTTGTAAAACAAAGGCTACAGACACACACTTAGAAAGTGCAATATTTATTGCTTTTCCACTTCAGTATTGGTTACGCCAAAGCGCTTCGATGATGCGTTATATTTCCACTACCTGTATTGTTACTGTTACATTTTATTGTTCTGTGTCTGTGATCGTCTGGTATTGTTACCGATCCGCCCCACCGGTGGCGATAGAAAGGCTGCCGCTATCATCTTTCTCTCACTTGTAAACATTTTCGTATGTAGGGCTTCCTTGGGATGTGAGCAAATATTTTACCGATTCCTGCATTGAAAAAGACAGGCAGACACTGCTATAGATTCTGCGATTTGTAGTTCTGAGAGGGCATCATTGAATGTGGCACAAGAAAGATGATAGTTATTGGTTTATTTACTTACGTATTTACTTACTTAATTACTCACTCACATGCACGTACATCTGCGTGGTGTAGTGACGTCATCTATACCTGAGACTTCTTAGCGTCATGTTGAGTGGTCAAGGAATAAGGCACTGAAAAGTTAGAAGTGGTGACGTAATTTGAGGTGTTATCCCAGCATTTGCGTCGATCCGAAAAATGCTTCGCTGTTTTGTCGAAATCCTCTTAGTTTGCGGAAGTCACTGAATTCAGCTCTCATCAAGAGACTGTTACGTCAGCTGACTGGGATCCAGTGCCCCGCCGCCCTGATACCCAAATCTGATTCCTCCTCGACCTTTTCTTGTGGTTCTTTGTGAAAGACGAGACATAGGTTCTGCCAATACCTGCAACGCTGAACGTGAAGGGTCGAATAAGAACAGCAGCTGGCCATATTGAACATCCTTTTATTGCAAAATGCAGATATTTGGTGCGTGTTGGAGTATCGTCTTGATGTGTGCATGTTAACAATGGCAACAAATGGAACGCATAGTAAACTTGCACAGGACATGACAAACAACAAAAGAACCTTCTGTCTTCCTCAATACAAAAATATGAGTTTAATATTTGTCTTGTTTTTACGTCATTGCAAATACGTCTAATAAGTCGTTTACATTACATGTACCTTGGTACAACTGCATGTTACTGTTTCCTGAAAGTAGGATTTCCCAACTACTATATGTATTCTGAGGTAATGTTTTGTGCTGTAACAACTTTATGACATTTCTTCTTCATTAAGGGACATATGAGTATCAAACCAATCCTGTGTCCGAACTTGAACTTCAAAATTAAAATTTGCATAATATTCAACACCAGCGCCCTGAAATATGACTTTTTGACACAGGATAATGTTACACCAAGGCACACACACACACACACACATATATATACATATATAAAAAGGTAAAATGATCCCTTTACAGACCCGGTGTGGCCCAGAGGGTGGGTAGAGGTACAGACCTACCCTTCCATGACCGCGGCACTAGAAGGGGGTGAGTGGTCAGCAGTACCCCCGGCCGCACTTTACTCCCGGGAAAGACCCAGTACCCATTTTACAGGAGGCTGGGTGGGCGGGCGGAAAATCTCGTCCCCACCGGGATTTTTTTAATTACAAATTTATTGATCTTCCAGTACACAAATACAATGGTTGCATGGAATATATCTCAGTAATGTATTGTTAATGGACTATTGTCCTTGTGTTCGAACTGCATTATTCGTTTGTTACTCTAGGCCCTTAGGAGAACGCCGTTATGATGGCGACGTCGTCGGTCGGAGGTGTCCTTGCAGGTATGGTGCTGTGCTCAATTATTCTGCAGCTAGAGGGAACACAGTTTCTCCAGGTGATGTGTGTCGGAGATTATAGTATCTCCAAGTAATTCCCAAACTTTTCGCGCAGGCAAGTTGTTTGATATGCTTTCCATCAGGCACGCCTCATGAAATAAGCGCAGTCGATGGTCGATTCTCTGTGGCAGTGTTGTGTACGGTCCTATATAACGTGGGCGATGATCCTTAAAATTTCCCGGTGCCTTTGTGGTGGCCAAAAGTGAAAATTCGGATGGACGGTACACTCCGGTAAAATGCGAAGGATGATCGCTATTATGAAACGGGTCCAACTCCAAATGTCGACCCCTTCGCTACACTCAGTCAGCCTCTGAATCAGAGTGTCTACTCGACCGCAATATTGGTAATTGTTTGTGGTACTTCGTTGTATCTTGGCTAGTCGGTCGTTGGTCGGTATGAGATCATGAATAACCATAATCCAGGCTGCTTTAAGTTCTTCTGATGACCATACTGCGTGTAGGTTCCCTCACACCTTACAGCACGGGGTGGTTGGGTGTTGTGTTATGATCCGTACGTCCTGTGCCCCTTTCAGTGACAATTCCATACTGCGTAGTGAGGCGTAGATACGTCTGCGGAAGCATTGGGAGGCCTCATCTTGTTCAGGGGTCGTAATGTTGGCCATGGTGACGGCGTACACGTACAGGTAAGCTACTCGTAGTTTAGTGGGGAACTTTGTGGCATGCGGTGGGTTTGCCTTCCTGCCAGTGAGGTTCCAGGTCTGTAACCATGCTGCAGTCACCGTTCCTTTCCATTAGCCTTGCAGGTACATACGGTATAGGAGAAGCGCCGTACACTTCGCCTCAAGATCCGGCATCTCCCATCATCCCATTTGTTTTGGTCGTTGTAGTGTTGATATAGGCACTCGGAAGACTGTTCCTCTCCAGATATACCACGTAAAGGCAGTTGTCAGTTGTTGTGTGTATATGTTTGGGGCCGGCAAGATTTGGGCGGTATACCAGATTTTAGACAAGGGAAAAGTGTTGACATAACCCATCCGTGTTTCCAGGCAAGGGCCCCGAATGTAGGCTCGCTTTGCCTGCGCTCGTAACTTCCCTGTTAATCGTGCCCAGGAGTCTTTCATCTTTTGCTCGATTATGCCCCAGAAAGTGACGCCTAATATGGTCACATGGGGATGATGTGCGATCCCCAAGACGGTCTCCTGTGTACACCAGTTTCCTACCGCGAGGGCCTTAGATTTTCGAGGGTTGAGGCGGGCACCTGATGCTCATTCATATAGGCGGATGGCTTCCTCTATAATAGTGAAGTCAGCAGCAGTGATCACAAAATGGTCACGTCATCGGCATAAGCCACCGCCGATGTGGGGCTGTGCGGCGTCCTATCCTTGTACCTGGTATTTTTAGGTCCAGAAGGCGAAAGAATGGGCGGGGAGACAGAGCATACAGGGCCATACTCTTCGGACACCCCTGCCGCACTTCACAGCGAATTGGTATGGGTCCGTACTGATGGCCATTTATTTGAACTGAGGACGTAGCACCTTCATACATCCTCTCCATAGGGCGATAAACGCGTTTCCAATGCCGTATCCCTGGCGTGTTTGAAACGGGTAGTTGGCGGTGATCCTATCAAAAGCGTTTTTAAAATCAAGGGAAAACACTCATAAAGGGATCCTCCTGCCTTATGCATACGCGATGGTATCACGTACCGTTGCCACCGCGTCAGTGATCTATTTCCAGGGACCCCACAGAATTGGGTCTCCGTTAGTTGATCTGCCAACACTGGACGCAGGTGCTGTAAGATAATACGAGCAAGAATCTTGTAGTCAGATTTGAGGAGTGTGACGGTGCGGTAATCTTCTGGTGTTTGGTTCCCTTGCGCTTTCGGCAGGCAAACTTTCACACCTCGTTTTTGTTGCTGCGGTATGTTTCCTGCCCAGAACATTTGGTTTATGACCTCACACATATCGTCTTTTATGATTGCCCAGTTGTGTGAATAGAATTCGCGGCCTAGTCCATCGTTCCCATTTGTCTTTTTCCGCCCGCCCAATTTTATGGCTCGATACATCTCCGTTGGGTCGAATGGCGAATCGAGCATTCCCTCATACGAAGTATGCTGCTCGCAGCGGACTACCTCCATCAACTTTTCCACGCTGGTATCGCTCACTACTATTGTGTCTTACATGTTCCGTAGAACAGTTGCAATTCTGTTCGGTGTCGTATGCCTCTTCCCTGTTCCATCTCTCAAGGAATATATGGTCCGCTCTGCGCGCCGTCATTTCGTCTGAGAGATGTGGTATATCGTCGGCATGTCTCCATCTAGTCTATCAGCATCGTTATTGTCATCAAGAATTGTCTGTAGCCTTCTGCAGTGCAGTCGCACAATTTTTGCATTTAGACGGTAGCAGGTAGCGTTTGGTAGCTGGGGCACGGTCTCTGCAATACATCATACATGCATTCGTATAAATGGTTCTCCAGCATACAGTGGTCACTTCGGCGCTCGGCTTGTTCACGTTGGTATAGTTGTCGTATTTTCTTTTTACGAAGGAGGTACCACCACATTATTAGGTCAAGAAAGTACCTTTTCTGCCTTTGCAGTTGTCCCCATAGAGTTCTCAACTTATCCGTGCGTGCGTTCTCAGTTATTACAGCGCTGTCCATTTTCCATAGGCCGCGTCCCCTCCGCGTAAATGGTAGGTCAATTGATATTCGTAGACATACGGCGAGGTGATCAGTAAACGGTGCTACAATGGCCTCCACACCCAGTTTCCTCTCGAGCAGTTCTCGTGTGGCGTAAATTCGGTCAATCCTGGTTGCTCCGGACGCGGAATAGTGGGTGTAAACTTTGCGTGTGGGGTTGCCCTGCCAAGTGTCTCTTAATTGTAGGCCATGCACCAATTCCGCCAATGCTCGGTGGAGGTGAAGCCGCCGGTAGTGTCCGAAGCCTGCGATATACAATTGAAATCCCCACCCAGTAATATAGCCCGTTTCACCAGTCAGCAGATAAGGCAGTACACCATAGAAGAAACGCTCGCGTTCCTGCTTCATCGTCGTGTCAGATGGGGCGTACACATTAATTATTCAGATCTCTCTGAATTTGGCTGCCATGGCACGTCCAGAAGAACTCATAATTATATTTTCTAGATTAATTTCGCGACGATGGCAGTACCCCTTCTATTGGTGCCGATGTTATATTGTGCGGTGTATCCCTGGAAGTCATTGAGGACGTGCTAGGTGACCGCTTGTACTAGTAGGATGTCTATTTCTTGGCGCCTGAATAATGCGTCGAGCGTCGCTATTCTCGTGGGAGATGTCATGCCATTTATGTTTAAAGTGGCAGTTTTGATTGAGGCCATCAGGTCGAACTGCGGAGGGGAGTGGGCGAGGGGTCAACGATGGTTTTTATACTTTGTGCTTATTAGGTGGCGCTATTCTCATTCTACTTCTCGTCCGTTGCCGTCGTATTCCAGCGCTTTTATCCAATTTTGCCTTTTTATTTCCGGATGGTGTATGTCCTGGATCGTCCGTTTTAGGGTCTTTATCCGGAGGGTTGGTTGCGCCGCCCCGGGCACTCGGTCCTTATCCAGTCCGTCTGTACTTCCGACTTCTGTCACCATTTCCTGTCTGGTGCCTTCTTCTCCCTGCGTGTTTGCATGTAAGGGTCGGCAGTCTGTCTGTTGGCCTATCGTCAAATGCCGTCATTTCTGCGTCCACGGTTATCACTTCTTGGGGGTCAGTACAGGTTGTGAAGTCGACTGGGTTTGTGTCCTCGTCCTGGGGCGTCAGATCATGCCTTAGCTGGTGAGTGGGGTCCTGTTGTTCCCCACCAATATCTAGCGGGGCGTTCGTGGGCTTCAGTTCGTCGACAGTAGGAGAATCTCCCGATGCCTGGTCATGCGATGCGCTTTGGGGGACCACCTCAATTCGATTTTCAACAGTACCGTGCCGGTTGTGGGCGCCTTTAACCGTGACATGGGCCCATGTATAGGGGTCGTATCTGATGTTACCATATCTCCTCCACGCCTGCTGGGGCATGCCTGATTTATTATATGTCCACTGACCCCACACCCGTAACATGTTACTGGCTGGCCGCCACAAGACGGTAATGCTAACTGCCCTGCATTATTCTTTTGGGACGGAAGGTGTTTGGCCAATTTCATCATGATCACTTTAACCCCGTTAGCTACCTTGTAACGGTATTCCTTAGGCCATATTTCATCCTGGATCGAGACAATTTCCCCATTTGATGCTAATGATGTTTGAATGGAACTTTCAGTTACTTCTGGGGGCACGTTCGCGATCCTAGTACGCCGCATTCCCATGTCGGCAACCTCTAGACGTACTATTGATATTTCCCCTGTCGCATGTCTGTATTCAGCACTCCCATTCGTAGATTGCAGAATGTTCTGTATGTATATGTCATCTACGTGTCGTTTTATCCCACCAATCTGTATCATAGTTAGCGATTGTTCCGATACCTGTAGCTGGTCATGAATCCATTCATGTATTTCACAAGCTTGAATACGGGCACTATTAGGGTCAAAAATACATAAAATTTAATGTTGTCGTTCTGCCATGGTCGATCTTACAATACCTGCCCTGTTTAAGCACTACACCACACTTTTTAAACACTCCACGGACTCAGCTATTACTTTCACTGCATTTCGCAACTTAAACACTACATCACGCACCGACAACCTTTCTCCTTGCCTGCTTGTTGTAGAGTGGATTCGATCCCGGACCGTCCAGCCCGTAGTCAGTCGCTATACTGACTGAGCTACCCGGTCCACACATGTACATATAAATGAACAGCAAGCACACACCTACACATACGGACGGATTTGTATTGTTCGATAAGAATGTCAAACCAGCAATTGTTATGAATTTCGAATGGTGACTTGACCTTCTGCATCACTCCAATGTCGCAATTTCTAACTTATGACGTACAGGAGCAGTATTTGTAACTGTTACTGTATAAGGACCGTCCTTCAGTTATTAATACATTTAGAGAGGGAAAAAATGTTTGTGTGTAGCGTGGCATAAGTTACACTTGACACACCTGATCATTGAATATTACAAACTCAATTCATAGCAACATTTCGCCCGTCTTTTCTTGTATAGTCTCCGTCTAGGTATGTGAAACATGCACTAATTAAGAGATCTTACCCTCAGTTGCTTCGTTTCTGTGCTTTCACTGTATAAAAATGTCAGAAGTTCTAGTGGTATTCTAGTTTCTTCCAAATTCCAGTAAACTTGTTTCATATACTTGATACACTTGGTGTGGACTTCTGACGAAAAGGCACCAAATCATTCACGAGCCACAGGGTGTCAGACACGGGTAAGGCCGGGGCCATGCAGTAGACCCCTCACACCCAATCCACTTGCCGAGAAACACTTCACTAGAATAGACACATTCCACTGGGTGCGCCATTTTGTTGAAGAATCATTGATGTCCTGTAGCTGCTGCGTCAGGTAAGTTTACAGCTGCACAGAGGCCGTAAACATGTGGAGCGAAATGTGCGTCTGTGAAAATGGGAAGAATTAGACTGTCATTGGGAATTCTACAGGGTAAAGAAAGGAGCTTGTATGGAAGCGCTGTAGATAAAATTGTAGTGTTGGTTCATATCGTGTAAGTGGCTTCATGTCATTGCGTGTTTCCATATTTTCACCATATTTAAATAAAACCAAAGGGTGTCACGGTCCATTTGGTATTTATACAGACACCTTCAATCGGTTTTCAGTGTTGTGGGCCTACACATTAATACAGTACCCCTTCTCTCACGCCGTCACCACGCTTACTACCACCTTGCGGGACAGCTGGGCGTTACATTCATCAATGTGTTTTTGACAAGTGACAGTCGATACCTGTTGACATAAAACAATCACACTAAACGGTAGTTAAACACATCTGAAAACCTTTTAGACGTATCAAACCCGTCATCATTTGACGTCGGCTCTTGCGAGTACTTACCGGCTGGACCGCCCATGTCAAACCTGCTGCTGAACGCTTTAGCCGGATACGTGTCATATGGGGTATAATGTAATAAAGGCGAGGCGAGGTTGTGTGCTTTTGCTACGGTCTGGGCCATTGAGGGATGGCGGTTCGTTTTCGGAAGAGACAAGATTTTCTTTTTACGAAGCCTCTGTACTGGTCTCTGGGCCTACCCATCCTCCTGTGCAGTGGGAACCGGTGGCTACTTCACCGGCGGAAAGCGGCCGGTCCATCCAAAGCTGAGGTTGGGAATGAGTGGAGCTTTACCACCCTTACATATGCATTCATGGCGTCCAAAAGAACTAATACGTGTACAACTTTATACTACAATAAAGTATCCCACAGTCTGTGCCTTACACACATGCTTCTCAGAAAACGTACAAGTTAATAGTTGCTCGGTTTAGTATTCCATTATCCGAGAACATGTTAATTTTCCTGTTACTTGTATCGGTTCGAGTAGAAATCGACTGGCTTGCTCATTGTATTATACAGCGTAGATTATGCCAATCACGTCAGAGGAAAACTGAAACTATCACATCTGTTAGAGTAAAGGGAAACCCCGCTCATAATATTCCCGTCACGTTAGAGGAAAGGCCAATGCTCGTGTTGCCGTTGCCAGGATACAACGAGACTAAACTGGCCAGTGCCTGATTTCACCACGACCATGCGATGTCGTAGGCCTACAGAATTATGCAAAGAGAAGTCATAAAATGTGGTGTAATATAATGCAATGTAATGTAATGTTCTGTGTTCGCATAAAACCCTACTGATGGCTGAAAGAACCAAACTTCAGAGCTCCTGATTCATTTGAAACTTCATGCATGTGACCGCATTACTGCGTGTTTTGCACAGCTGATGGCATTTCTTGGGCCTCAGCTTTTGCCGAGCTCAGGTCACTGACTTGTCAAAAACATAGAGAGGAATTTTATATTGACTTAAAATACAAGATGTAATAACAATTATATATATGTTAATTAAGGACAGGGAACCTTATTTTACATCCCATGTTCTTTTCTTCATTTTCGAATCAGTTACGTGATACTGTGCGGTATGCACTGTTGTTATTGTGATGTAAATCTGGTTTCTTATTAACTAATTAACCTGAAATTAAAATTAAAATGTTTCCATTCGGTAGCTTGCATGGGAAGCAAATATAAATATCAGTTCAACATCTCAAAATGTTTATTTCAGATTTACAATTCTATTCCTCTGCTTATTATTGATATGTACATAACCTGTTGAGACGCATAAATTAGGACCGAAACATGTCGTCAACTGGTAACGTACACAGTAATATAGCTGTGTTCTCAGCGATTGTTGTCGGTCTGTATAATTTTAGTGACCTACATAACAAAACACAAGAGTTGTAATACTCAGCAAACAGCACTACGAAGGTAGGCTAACAGGATTAGTCACATATTGTGTATGAATTGGCTTCTAAAACACGTTATTGAAGGAAAGATAGGACAGGAAGACGAGGAAGAAGGTTTAAGCAGCTACTAGATGACCTTAAGGAACGGAGAAGGTACTGGAATTTCAAAGAGGAAGGACTAGGTTGCCCTCGGCAGGGAAATTGCTTTGGAAGAGGATATGAACCTGTCGGAAGGCAAACCGCCTAATGAATTAGTCGAATGCCTAAAGAGCAGAGGTTAGGATTATAGACGACAAACAATTAATAATTAAAGAGAAAGGGGACAGCTATTACAATTTATATTAGTATGTACAGGAGGTGAAAATGGTTTGCTGAATGTATCAGCTTTGGTTTCGGAAGCACACTAATTATCTAATTTATGTATCCAGTAAATCCACCGACACGATATCCGATGGCAGCCGAGCAGTCAGTAAGCTGTAGACGTTCTCGTATTCCCTTGCGTTCTGCATTATAGTAGGATTCTTACCGACAATTCTGTTTTGAAATTCCATTATACTCTTTGCTTCCCCACTGGCTGACTAACAAGTATTTACCGCCACTTCACTTGTCCCTTTAAAGCCCAGTTGTTACTCTATGTACCACCAGGTCTAACATAAAAAAAACCCCATTCTGCCCACATAATGTGTTTATGTATTTGGTATGGTTGTGAGAACCAGGAGTGATTTTTTTTATTTCCTAATACAGCACTGATTGGTTTTTGTAACCGAGACATGGGGTTTTATGTTAGACGTAGCGTGTTTACTGCGCGGTGCGAGCTGACTCTTAATACGAGGCCATCATAACTTTTCATGGCAAAGGACCACATCAATTATTGTGGGATGGGTCGAGGTTCGCAAGTGGAAAACACAATAAGTGATGTACCCAACCGCGCAAATTATTGTGTAAAATTTAGCCTATTTGGTATACATTATTAACAGTTGTGGCTGCGTGCCACGTATTACAGAGTGGAGGGTGAGGCGCGGGTTGGATACGCATGTTTTGATACAATTCAGGTTCAATTTAGTTTTAAAATGTACCTATGTAATATACAAGGTGGTTCAAATATGACCGGGACTATTTGTGTGTAAATCTGGCGACATCAGTCCCGGTCATATTTGAACCACCGTATATATATATATATATATATATATATATATATATATGGTAGTAAATGTTAAATAAAGTACATGAGGCAAATGCCGCATAATTTATTAAAATAAGTATTACTATTTGGTTCTTGTATATGACATCCCTCTGTATTATTTTATAATATATAAAATATGTATAAGTGAAAACACAACTATATTTAGACAATAAATTTTATGTGTGTAAACGAGCCACATGTTTCAACGCATACAAAGATCATTTTCAATCTCATACAATTCCAAATGCGGCCATTGAGAAAGGTAATAAATAAGTATAATGTTTAAGCTTTCATTAAATAAAATGTTGATAAAATCCAATACTGAAAGTCACGTACGTATAGTATAGTAATTCTTAGAATATAAAGTTACATGCAGCTCCTTAACATGTTATTATTTACGTTGTCAGTTCAAAGTACACTTATTGAATTATCTCCATGAGAATATGCAGTACAAGATAACAGTTCTTTAGTACACAGCTTTGAAAGGCAGCTGATAAGTAACATGACTAAATAACGCTTCTTATCTTTTACTACATTCCATACCACCTATAACGCAATAAGTATATATATATAATTTAACGTAACATAGACTGTGTAAAAATTACATTTTTAAATACGTTTCTATATTCCACATGAGCTTGAAGGTGACCTATTTATATGTGT
>Ga0123355_10002274_pt1 | contig 27127 bp, 23 predicted proteins | sample TergutEmb28metaG_3_FD_89872 | JGI IMG/M metagenome (GOLD analysis project Ga0123355, IMG submission 89872) | Embiratermes neotenicus P1 segment gut microbial communities from Petit-Saut dam, French Guiana - Emb289 P1 | ecosystem: Host-associated > Arthropoda: Insects > Digestive system > Gut ... | reverse complement strand
ATGCACAAATTCTTGTTTTATAATAAGTTTATTATACGCCTCTACATGTTTCGAGCACTATGTGCTCATCATCAGGAGGTCAAAATTGTATTATACAGCATCTGGTATCATCATACATGTAGGTGGCCATCCAATGCTCAGGTTGAGAGAGTCCTCTCTCAACCTGCACACAGGATGGTCACCTATAGGTGTGATGATACCAGATGCTGTATAATACAATTTTGATCTCCTGATGATGAGCACATAGTGCTCGAAACATGTAGAGGCGTATAATAAACTTATTATAAAACAAGAATTTGTGCATTAAGTTGGTTAATTGCCAAGAGTATAGTGAGATGCACGGTCAGTAAAACATCAAAAAAAAGGGGGGGGGCAAGAAATGTGGTTTTCACAGTTGTGAAATAGTCTGCTGGGACACACAAATCTACCTACGTTTTGGAGAAAACTGCTACCTTCATTGTGTAGAAAGGTGAATGAAGATAAAGGATGCTGTTTCTTCTGAAATGTCCCCATATTTCTTCCAGATTGCATGGCATTACAATCGCAAGAGGCACTAATCTTCAATCATGTATTTTTCCACTAATGGGAGAATTTATAGATCAGCCAAGGAGAATCACAAGGATCTCAAGGTCCAGGCATACACAAGTGGCTGGATTATAAAGGAATGCCCTGATGTACTGGAAGATGACCTAGCAAGTAAGACACATCAGTATCAGAACTCACCTTCCTTGTTGTAATCAACATAGCTGAAAATTCGCAATTACAGTACAATGACTATGCTTGACTCTTGATTACATGACTACTGTGACTGATTACTGGAGTCCCTCTTTGTCAAGTGTCCTGCAGCAGTGGACAGGTCCAGCAATGGCCTAAAACTTTATGGTTATAAGGTGAACTGTAGGCTGTATGAATGGGGGAGCAACCACTCCTTCTCATCGCAGAGGACTGCAACTTTTGTGTCCACAGAGTTTAACTTACGACACTCAATTACAAAGACACTAGATTAATTATGTACTTGACACTACGTTACACAAGCAAAGTACTAAATTTACGAAACCTAAGTCATAATATGAAATGCGTGCTTGCAACAATGACAAGCCACAACCTTCTTCCACAGAGAACCCTTCAAGGAACATAATACAAGCCCCCGTTATCCTACACATTATCAGTGTGAGAAGAACTGTGAAATACACACTTATTAAAAATGGGTTGTTTAACTGCTGACAAATGTTGCCTTCTGGAGTGTAACACCACTCAATCTGGGAAAAATCTACCAAATTGTACAGCTGAAAATGGAAGCAGAAGGCTCCACCCGAAGTTAATTTCTAGCAGACTATACGGCGTAGTATCACAGAAGACATATTCTTGATAGTCAGTGCCATGATAAACCCTCACATGTTTAACTGTTGCTGCAGTTCACCTTGAGGGGAAAAGATTTCTAGAAAATAATCACTAATGGAATGCAATTCCTGTCAAAATAACATGAACTATTTACCTTACAAGCACTAGCTGTCAGTAACTGCCTTGGACTATGACAAGTGACAAATGTATCTTACTATATGTCACTCCAGTCACATCTTTTTAACTTTCCATGCCATAAAAAGGCTGGAGAATTACTGTTCTCAAGCAACTGTCAGCTTAATTTTAAATAATACAGGATATGGTGTACCAGGTTCACAGACACTGTTTTGCATGTAACTTCTGAAAACAAAATGAGGCCCAGAGAAATGGGATAAAATGATAAATACAACAATGTGATCCAAACTCACCCTTAACCGCTGGTCTGCCACAGTCCACACTCGGCTGGCAAAGTCACTTGATGCTGCAAGGATGAGCGTTCCTGTTGAGTCAAAATCCACTGACATAACTGCTGCATTGCTTCCAACAAGCATGCCTTTGCTTTCATACTGTCCACCTAAAATGAATTCAAACCAATACATGCAATACAATAAGGTATCATAACATTTATTACAATACAAGATAATACACAACATAATGTAATATAATATTAGATTAAATTGTTATGAAGTGAATAAAGCATTTCCTTCTCTCTTATTTCATTAATATAACCAGTTTCAACATTCTTCCAAATTCAGAGTGCTATTAAATATACTCATGCCTGCAGGAATTACAAATATATGCAAAAACCATTTGCTATTCAAAAACATGGATGTGGATACACACAGACACATTTTCTGAAGTGTGTATGTACACAGTTGTCCCTGTGCACACCAAGATATAGGGGGGGAAAGGCATATAGCACCATTCATACTTACCTTTACACTAGATGAGGGTGAGTGGTCAGCTTCAGGAACCCAACAGCTTTACACCCTGAAAAGAGCCCCCCCTCCCCCAGTACCGACTAAATAGGTGGCTGGGTGGGCCACAGTGCAGGTATGGACATTTTGGGGCAGAAACAAATCCCTTGCCCCTTCCATGAATCAAACCACAATTCCTGAGATGTCCAACACATCACCTAGCAACTAGATGAGCAGTGCTGAAAGTCAGAAATTGGAAGAATATGGAACAATCTTTAACTATTCCGAGACATCCTTTGAAACCTACAGAAAATGTGTCCACTCATTCTAGCACATTTCTTTTTTACTGCCTTCATAAAGAAATCACAAATTGGGTGAAATGTGCTACATCTTTGTGACAAAATATGCATTTAGACACTTACTCAATTAAGATTTGACTTTTACTTAAAGATGTATATGTACTTTATAAATACATGGCACTTCAAAAGTGTTTCACTGACTAGTGCTCAGCAAAGAAACTGTAAAAAATAAGCACAAAGCCTTGGACTGTTGCTCCTCTATTACATGTTATATATAGAATAATCTAAAAGGTTTAGTTGGTTTACAGCCATTGCTGTTCAGTTTCGCTCTAGAATACCACATTAGGCAGGCTCAATGAGCCAGGATAGCATAGTTGGTATAGTGAAGAGGCTACAGGATTGACAATCCAGCGTTCCATTCCCAGCAGGACCAACGATTTTTCTAGTCTCCATAATGCCCAAACTGGCTCTGGGGCCCACAGAGCCTACTGTTCAATAGGTAGAGGGGGTTCTCTCCCTGAGGGCACAGCTGGCCAATGTGTGAAGTTGACCGATCACCTTCACTTAGTGTCAAGGCTAAGACTAAGTGGAACTAGAGCACTGCTCCTCCTACATGCCTTCATGGAGTAGACAGGAACAAATTTACCTTTTACATTGAGGAAGGCCCAAGAAAATCAAGAGAAAACTGAAGTCAGACATATTAGCATCTGGTTGGTGCTGAAGACAAAAACCTACAGGGCACAGAGTTATACCATATACTACTAAAAAAAAACACAGCTCTATTAGATGCTAGTGTGAAGGTCTGTCTAGAACAAACATAGAAAGAATGACTGTGCCATATACATTCAAATCACATGACCACAATTCGGGATAAAATCAAAATGTAAAGACAGCTAATAAATCCTTCAAACATGTGGCAATGTTAAATATTTGCAAACAGTAATAAATAAAAGTTACAGCTACAAGCAGCTCAGGTCCATAAAATGCTTGCTGTTAACTCAGTTCAGAATCTTTATGCAGTAACTTTGAGTGTGATATATACAACAATTACAATTTTATGTTTTTTACATTGGTGTGAAACTCAGTCTCCCATTGTAAGACAAAATAAAAATTTATGATGTTTGCAACAATGGTATTGAAGAGAACATTTTGTTACAAAACGTGTAAAGAAACAGGACACTGGACAGAACTACATAATAGGAAGTTTCATAAAGGGACAGATACCTCTGTTGGAGCCTTATGCATAAATAGTAAAATAAGAGTCAATATCACAAGGATAAAATTTTTAACCTTTTTATTAATAAAGTTCCTCTCACTCTACATGTTTCAGATAGAGCTTAGTCATCTTCAGAGTATAGCCTTTCACTGGACACATACTACATACTATTACAAACAGTTTTCTTCAATATAAAATTTTTAAAAACATCTAAAATTCTACACTTCAAAAGTGTAGAATTTCAGATAATTCTCCCTTATGTTTCTTCTTTATGTTTCTACAGTAAAACAGCAGATAGGTTTTTGTTTCATTTTCTATGATCACACAGTTAAGAAATTCTTCTGCACTTATGATCTCATTACTCTAACCTTCCACATGCCCTACATGTGCCCAGTGTTCCATCTTCTAACCAGCCACCTACTAAATACTCTCTGCACCTACTCTAATAGTTTAAGAGTAAGACATATGCAGTACAACATATACTACACAAAAAATAAGAAATAAAATTAACTATCACACATTAATTCTCCACATGCACATAGTTTTGCAAACTCACTTTCAGTAAATGCAATAATATACAAAGAAACTATAATTTGGTTCAGAATATTTTAATGCAGGTGGACCAGAAACTGAGCTGTACATGATACTGCAGGCATTTCTTGATGCAGTAGCAGCAACGGCCAGAAATTTTCCCGCTTCCCCCTCCACTTTTCTCCCCTCTGACTGCCTTTCCTTCATTTTGCTTCTTTACTATCCAGTCTGGCATGTGAAAGTTTGGAGCCTGGTCATCTACTTCAGTCTCAATAGTGCAGCTGGTCAGAGTACTGATTCTGAAATTCCAGTTCAGATCTAAACTTTTGTTATCTTTTCTCAGTAAACCAACCAAACTCATTCTCTGCATAATATTGGGCTGACTTTAGCTTAGCACATCCTTATTTTCACATGCAATCTGTTTCCATGTGATAGAGGTTTGTAAGACAATTAATGTTCTTATAATTGTAACTGATAAGTCACAATGTATGAGCTTGTCACAGGTCCCAAACATTTGTTATCTTAATCCTCAACAATTACAAAGATCCAAGAGTATTCATGTTGCAATAAAATAGCATTCCCCTTTAGAGTAACAATGAAAAGGGAAAAGTTAGAAAGGCATCAGGCAAACTTCATACAATGTAGGTCCAGCTAGTTTTGCTGTAGCCGCACGGGGTTTGTATATACTCAGAAGAGTTTCCCTCAACTTCATGCTGAAAATGGAGGCACCAGGGTCCTCTAAGATGTTTGTTATGTATCCTCCAGCAATAAGTCCTTGTTTGATATAGTATCATCAAAATGATCAGGACAAATAATGGTTCCAACATTAAAGTCAAATGGGGGACAATATATTACACAATGCTCCATGTGAAATCAGTATAACCTTCAGGAATGAAAAGGGAGAGTACAGGAGAAGATAACATCAATGGGCTTGAAACAAACAGTAAGAACAAAAACAAACTCACATAGGAACATACACTGATTTAGAAACACCTGAAGAAAAAGGCAGCTGCTCCTATCTACCAGGTTGCACAGAACCACAGTCTAGAAGACCATAAACCCAAATGACTTATTCTGCCCATGCCTTTGGATGAAATGATGATATTCTAATGTCAAACTCTGTGCATGTATATACATACACACTGTCATCCAGGTTTTCCAAAGTGATGTACTTGTACTCCCACTAGATCCAAATTGTACTGAGATAATATTCCTGCTGCCACTTCAACTCTTTCTTGACATTTCAAGTTCCAAATGTCATAATCAGTTTTCTTCTGAGGTTGTACCAAAAATCCATCCGCATTCAGAGTTTTATGTATCCCTTCATAAAACGCTAGTTTTATGTGGAGAAGGGTCAGCAGCTTCAATCAAAACTCTGACAACAAGGTATCACCCCTTCTGCACTGTCTGCAAGTGTTCGTTGAATATATTCACAGTGACCAGCTATATATGGTCATCCCCTACATACAGAACCCAAGATCATGCCATGTTATGGTGGCATGGAACTCATTTAACAATGTCACTAGAAGTACCACTTCACATAAATACTTATCTGTTGCTGTGAGCAGACACCCATGTCACACACTAAATGTATTAAACTTCTGAAACATAAAACTGACGTCTTTAATCCTCTGAAACAAGGAATTTTTGTGAGATTTGAGGCCCTCACAATGGTGTTACTGAAGATCCAAGACTTCTGGGATGTTATGCCATACTGACTATTAAACAATACAAATGTTTTGAAGGACTGTAATGCTGTCATCTTCAGGGGCAAGCACTCCACAGCTCTTCATAGACTGCTTGACCCTGAAAAAGAATGCCCTGTTATCCCTTGCAACATTGCTAACTACTTACCAGTCCATAACAGCATAACATCCTACACGACCTGGATCCACAAAAAATTAATCTGAATTAAATCTTACATAAAACACACTGAGTCTCCTTTACACAGGTATGAGGGGGTGCTGATAAGTTCTTAGCCAGACCTACTTCCCGATATCGTAGGACAGAATCGATAGTGTTGTTGGAAAGAGGGGTCTGTTCATGTGCGAAGTGCAAGTCTTTTTTTGTTACAGAGGCTCAAAGGAAGCATGTCAGGCAACGCGCACATTTTCAACAGCATGGAGATGTGAGCTGTCATCAAGTTTTTTTTTTTCCCCCCCTGCAAGGCAAGGCACCGAAGGAAATTCACGCCATTCTGACAGAAACATTAGGGGAACATGTACCATCGTATGCCACCATAAAAAACTGGATGGCCCAGTTTAAACGTGGTGATTTTTTCCACCTGTGATGCACCTCGTCCTGGATGACCCAAAACAGTGACCACTCCAGAGATTATTGATCAAATTCATGAGCTAATCTTGGAAGACCATCCGATTTCGGTTAATCAATAGCTGAACAACTGGGCATCTCACGTGAGCGGTTTGGGTCCATCATTCATGAAGATTTATACATGCGGAAGCTCTCTGCGAAGTGGGTCCCGAAATGCCTGAACGCGGATCAAAAACGTCAATGGTGCCAGTTGTCTGAACAACTTTTGGAATTTTTTCGGCACAATTCAAATTATTTCCTGTTGTGATTGGTGACCATGGACGAAACCTGGTTATATCACTATGACCCGGAGACAAAGCAATAATCAATGGAGTGGTGGCATAGCGGCTCACCCCACCCTAAAAAATTCCAAGTACAAAAATCTGCTGGAAAAGTTCTTGCCTCGATTTTTTGGGATCAAGACGGCATTCTCCTCATTGATTATTTTCCAAAGGGCCAAACTATCAATGTGGAGTATTGCTCATCTCTACTGGTGCAACTGAAGGACATTTTGAAGGAAAAGTGCCACAGGAAGGTCACCAAGGGGGTCTTGTTCTTGCACGACAATGCCCCGGCTCACTGGGCAATTGCAACAAAGAAGAAACTGGCCTACCTGGGCTTCCAATGTCTTGATCACCCAACCTGTTCTCCGGATCTGGCCCCGTCGGAATACCACCTGTTCCCTGGACTGAAAAAACAATTGAAAGGTCGCCATTTTTCCTCCGATGCAGAGGTCATTGCTGCTGTGGCGACCTGGTTGGATGGACAACCTTCTGAATTGTTTTTGAGTGGCTTGCAAAAGTTAGAGCAACGGGCTAAGAAGTGTATTGAGCTTCGTGGGGAGTATGTTGAATAAACCCCAAGTTTGGTCACTGTAGCATGTCCTTCCTGGTCGGGCTAAGGACTTATCAGCACCTCCTCATATATCAGTTAATGCCGTTTAGCACAACAGACTCTTTATTCTGACAGTCGCAAAGAACAAAAGGATATAAATTATGACAAAATTTGGAGATTTTAAATGTTGAAATATTTGATGCCTATAGCAACCACTGTGCCAGAGTTAAACAACCACAACTATCTATCCCCATGATTATATTATAAGTTCTGCCAAATACCAGCATCAGAACAGAGGGTGTCCATAAGGCAAAAAATAAAAATAATGTTTGGTACAGATAATTTATTTTCAAACCACAACTCTAAAAACCTTACATTTTAAAGAATTTAGACTATGTAAATCTACAACTGAGTACTGTTTGCAAAAGCAAGCTCAGCATTACTGACGCAGGCAGATGCAATACAAATATTTTAAGTTCAAGACTTGCAGCTGTTTCTAACTTGATATGCCTGAAAGCACAGAAGTCATACAAGCAACCAAATGGAAAATGAAACAGGCATGCACATGTAAATTCATGTACAAGGCAAATACACATATCAATTTTGCAATATTAAGAAATGTCCGTTATTAAAAATCAAGCTACCAATGTCAATAAGAACACATTTCAAACTTCAAGCCGATGTGTTCCATTAAACTTCAGCAGTCATAGGGTGAGCAAATGTTTGCTGCCTGATCACATTCAGTGTAGAACAAAGTCTTGTCAAATGTCTAGATACAAAAGGGACATCAGATATTCTTAATAAGGAGTATGTCCTTCATGTATCCTCCTCCACTAAGCTTCTGTAATTGTCTTTTCATTAAGACTTCATTTACAATTTTACTTCAAAAGCCAAACAGACATTACACAATATCTTATCAATATTTACCACATAGTTTATGAGAACAGAAGTCTTCTTTATTCATACTGAAAGAATTAAAATTCAGTTAGATAAACAATCATTAATAGGTGATTTTTCACTCTGATGGTCCAGACAATGAGTACACAGTAGTCATTCTGGATAAACATTAATGAATAATAAGATTTACAGTCTTCTGAGATGTGAAACTGTGTAGTTTGGTAGACAGCTACCAACACATCTGATAAACTCCTGCAGTTTCATTCAGAACATTGGTACCTATCTATTACTACACTACTTTGTGTCATAACTCAGAAAATCATAATCACACTACACTCCAACATCATAACCTCAAATTTCTTACATCAATGAATATCTTTTTGTTGAGACAGTAATGCAAAACGTTTTAGAAACAAAAGCAGCATTAAAGACAGCGGAGTCAAGAAACAAGTAGCAGTGGTTTCATTTCACAACTGCTGTTACCGAATACCCTATTACCAAAAATGATCCAATGACAACTATGCAACCAGGGTAATACCACGTTACTTTACACAAAAATGCAGAATGTGAATGACTACTTCCATTATCAAAGCCCCAAAGTTCTTCAATGTGAAATGTCCATCATCTTTCAGTAAATGCGAATTCAGGCACAATCAAATGTTGCAGAACATAATAGATACTACTGTGATCAAAACAAATGTCAACATAGCACATTAGTAACAGAAGTTATTAAGGTAATGGTCATTTAGGATTTAAAGCCACATAGCCAGGTAGATAAGATACTAGTGGGTGAAGAAACTTCTCCCTCCAATCTTAATTTCAATACATCAGCCAACAAATCACTTAATAAAATCCAAATCATACAATACAATCCATGACATGACTCCCTGAGGAAGGCACCCTGATGCTGAAACATGTAGGAGTTTGACACTTGTCATGAATGATTTCTATTTTGTTGTATTTTGTTGGTTGACATACTGAACATAAGAATACACGGTATGAGTAACATAAAGTTCTCCCTCCAAGTTCAGTTTCGCTCTGAAGACAGAAGCAGCAAGTTCTTCCAAAACACTGATACCTATCTATCAGACCACACGCATCATATACCAGAACCCCATACTCTTAATATTCAGCACTGTGTGAATTCAAATTTCAATGTAAATTTAGTTTCTGTGCATACTATTGTTATGCAATACCATCTACAACAGAGTGGCTCCTGTCAAAATGATCGCAAGCACGACATTTACTCAAAAGAAATTCTTTTCACCTAATCTGTGGCGAAACTTGTGAGTGGTGGACCCTTAGTCATATTAAACCTTCAGAATAAAATGTTTATACTTCCAGTATAAATTACCCTTTGTAAAAGTGGAGCATATTTTCAAGTTTTCTGTTTCAAGTCATATGTAAAGAGGCATGTAAATGCCCTTGTAGTCATTGTGCAGTGAACACGAACTTTAAGAACGCAAAGCTTAGTATCATAACACCACATTAAACAAAGATGATAAGATGTCACTATACAGGAGTTCTGCTGACTTTTAAAATTTTTCTATAGTGATGAAGTTTCCACAGAAATTAATACATTAAAAATTAAAAACCGTCATTATACACAACTTAATGAAGCCAAAGAAGTACATACAAATTACTCTAAAGGTTTGTACCAACAGCAGAGCAATTATAACATTAACACATAAAATAAAACTGCTCATTAACTAAGCCAAATTTGCTGTACCCAACATCTCAGAAGCCAGATCTGTTTCAAAAGTGTCCCATACCTTTCTCTCTGTAGGTTATTTAAGGGCAGATTTTTGCAGTTTCTTTAATAACAATACTAATATAAAGACAACACACCAAAAAACAGAAAGACTGTTAAATGATGAATTAGTAAGGTTGTGAAAGGAACCACTCTTGTAGTCTAATCAAGATACTATGCCAGCATGTGCCTGGAGGAAATGAGAAACACCAAAAAACCCCTCAGACCAGATTGTCCCAGCCAAGATTTGAAGCAGGCACTTCCAGAATACAAGTAAAAAGCAATCCTAAGGTATGTATTAAATATAGCTCATGTTATTAACAATGTCCTACATAATCATTAAGTTACCAGCACTTGTATCTAGTGGCAAATTACATAAGGACAAACTCAAATAAAAAGTATGCACAATTGATTCAGTATTGTCACTATTTTGTCTACCTCCTGCAATGCCCTTGGTATAAGTGACCAGTTGAGAGCTTAAGTCACACTTAATTTCCATAGAAACCACCAGGCGGTGGCAGTTGAATGAAAATCTGACTTACTTATGACTGAAACATCTGATAGCAGCAGACAAATGAAATATGAGTTACATACACTAGCAACAACAGATGGCAGTGGTGGAAACCGACAGAAATCTGATTTACTAATCTAGTACCAACACATGGCAGGGGAAGAAACAAATAAAAATCCCTAGTTACACTAGCACCACCAGATGGCAACCCATGAATATTATGATACATCATCATATGAGAAGGCCATATCTAGTTATTTTATACTTATACAAACATATCTTTCACAAAAGCTACTTTTCAAAGACCAGTCTGTATACGTAATCTTAGAACCCCATATTGCATCCAGCTTTAGGAACACTTTCAACTCCAAAGTTCCCAAGGTTACCAAACTGATATCAACATAAGGAAATTCAGTAGTATAAAAGTGAGAAGCATCCAAGAACCAAACACATACAAATCATATGCTGATACCATAAGGTTTCTGGTCCATATTAACCTAGAAAATGTACACTAAAAGTATGTATGATATACAATGTTCACTTTATGCAAATGTATAAATTCTTATCTGAAAATTACGGTCCAAAGTGCAGTCAGAACTTCAAGCAAAGTCATAGTTAATGTCCTCAAACGTGCACCTGATCTCAATTTGGTCAACATGGTGTCCCTTTCAAGCCTGAAACTTGCCTACATAATATTAAAAATTATATTCCTACCCCACAAAAAACAATGTCTCCAATACAAATATCAGATGGTGATGTATGTGGAGAAATAATCACTATTTATTCTGGGAATCATACCAAACATATTAATGTATTCTGTGAGCAGAATGCACAGTTTATAAATTTCTAACAGTGGTACAAACAGCAACCACTGTGTTTTAAGGGTTAAAAGCTTTCACTGATGAATGACTTCAGCAAATTTAAAGAACATCCATCTGGTCCACACAGAACTATCCGATACATACTGACAGACAAAAGAATGTGTGATTACACAAACAAATGTTTGATGATGTTACATCTAATACAGATGATCAGAGTTCTGAAAATGCAATACAAACACACTACCATCTTAAAAGAATCCACCAGCCCATTGTCTCCGTCCATACAATTTTTTTTTAAGTAATACTTAAATGTTAAGGTCAGTAAATATAAAGTAATATGAAAGTAATTTAAATTGCAGTTTTACTGCAACAAAGTTCCAAACCAAAACCACTTATCTTTCTTTAAATGATTCTTTGCAACATGTGTGCAAGCACTATGGCTACAAGAAGTATAAGTCGAATGATATAATGAGTTAGAGAGACATGGTTGTATTTAATGCTCTTGGTGGTTGAAGGTGAAAAACAAGCAACTCTTATAACATAATGAATAATGTACATGATGAAATGTGCTTCTCTGAAATTTGATGGTAGCATACAGAAGCTGGATATGCTCCATGGTCAGGCTAAGCCCATAAAGCCATCTCACCTGTCAGTACTGAGCAAGCAACATTCCTAATAACAACTTGCCGATTAACTGGACAAACATTGCTGGCAATGCAAACAAATTATATTGGCTCAGTTAATAATCAGGTCCGCAGCATGCCAAGATTCAACAAAGTGCACATGCAGGTCACTTGACATGTAAACAGAAGCGGATGCCTCCTGATCCACTATGCAGCAGAGGAAGATGATTGTCTGGGATAAGAAATCATGACAGACAAGTCATATGTAAACCACATCCAGCCTGAAACTAACCAAGCTAAAAACAAAGGGCATGTGCTACATGCACACACACACACACACAGTATAGAAATCTGATCATTTGAGATTTTGTACAGTACTAACTTTGTGATGATATAATGTACCATGTACACAGTGCAAGGTACAAAACAGTCATGTGATCATTAACATACTAAATTTCAGTTCCTCTTCCTCACCTTTTGTAATGTCCCAAAGTTTCACTCTCCTGTCAGCTCCCCCAGTTGCCAAAATACGATCCATTGGACTCCATTTCACAGCATTTACATCTCCATCATGTGCATCCTAACATAAAAATGTGACAATTACATGCTTAAGAAGATTATAAATAAAATAAACAATTTAACTGTATCTTTTCCTTAACATATAAAAAAGACACAATAAACATGACTGCCTGAAAATAAATGTGACAGTATATTGTCTGGAACATATGTCCTGGTTTATAACTTTTCTTGTACTGACACTAACAGCTGTAGCTAAACCTTTCTCATACTAGAATAATGATGAAAGAGAGGTTCCTTAGTAACTAGAAAAACAATTTAGCTGCATTACAACATCCCTTTGATCTGGGAAGCCTGCAGACAACAAACTAATACACATAATTCGCTGCAGATTCTGGCACCAGTTTTGAACAGAATCACAGTTAAAGCATGTGCATAACCTGTAGCAGGCAGAGAAGCCAAAAGTTTCAGGTTGTGATAATCACAAAACACTACTTTCTAGAGGAGGTTTTAGATTATAAGAGAAAGCTACTACAGTTCTATAACAAATACAAGTTATTTGTAATACATGCGAAGTACAGGTATGTTTCATGTTCACTTCATACACATCAAAAATTACATCTATACTCAGTGAATGTCATGGCTCCTAAACTAAACAGCAAAGCCAAAGTGTAAGCAGTAGAAAATAAGGTGAGCAGTGGGAACCAGACTGTTCAGCTTCATGTATCCTTTAATCACTGTCACATGGTAGCGCCAAATATAACCTTCATGCATTCATAACGTAACAGTATATTTAATGGTGTTTTCTTAACAGCAAAACAAGGCAGGAATGAGAACAAAACACACTTTGTCAAATCTTGCATATTGTTTAACACACTAGGCACTTTCAGAGCAAGAAAGTGTGAAAGGCTATAAAGATTTTTTTGCCATAGTATACCACAGCAATATGGCAATGAACCCAAAATAAAATTACCATGCACTATTCAGGCACTATCAATGAAATGTGGTAGTGTTCACAGATACTTCACAGACATAAACTAACATATTTGCAATACTTCTATGTCAAAAATGTTTCCACTTCATATAAGAAAACACTGATAAAAATCACACACTTTTAAGAGATACATTACTAAGTATTTTGGGTACACAGGTATAAATATTTTAGTGAACTTGCTGCCTCCATCTTCAGGATAAAAATAATGACAGTAGATTCATCAAAATGTTGGTATGTATGTACCAGACTACACAGTATCACATCCCAGGAGAACATAATCTTAATGACCACAAAAGTTGAAATAAATTTCAGCCTTCTACACTGAACAGTGCACATACTAAACCTATATCTAAACCTGGGGTTTACAATGCATTGGAATTACTAAAGGAAGAAAATCCCATCAAGGAAACCTTCAATGGAACAACCTTTACTCCAAATTTCCTGAAATTTGTTAACAGTTAAAAAGGTAACCGAAAAGGTAAACAGATAAAACATGCTGCCTGATTACTATTATTATTACTCTTTATTTTATATATATTCTTCTTCTTCAGAAACTAAACTCCAAAGTCAGTTTTACAGAACTGGAAGGCATAACTCATCAAGTGGCATTCACAAGTTACAACTGCAAGACTGCAGTCTTACGCCTAACAGAAAGATCAGTGAATTATATACCTTGTACAAATATAGTGCTTCCTGTCTCATGAAAGGCCTGGAATTGAAAACTGAGCCAGATTTTTGATAAGAAACTCCAGAGCATTCAAATATGTGCAAATACACAGGAAAAACCAAATAAACTGCTTGAAGCTTTTGTACTAGGAGGTACTAAAAAGTGAAATTCATTCGTCCCTCTATGTAAATACTAAGACAGTGCAGATACAAGCCATAGCTGATTCCTGCTCAATCCTTGCCAATTCACTACTCATATACATCATGAAATCTGATGCCTCTGTGTACCTTGAAGCATGAGTTTTATACATAAAATCCAACAATCAATAACAAAACACTTACAAACTTCACTAAGGCTCTACTTGGCACAGAAGTTACAAAAAATGCTTCAGCAGCCGCAACATCTTTCAATCGATCAGGTGATATGGTGCGTGTATCCTTTGCAGCTTCTTCCAATTCTTTCTGCAATTTGGCCTGCTTCTTCCTAGAACAAATACAACACTATTAGATGCTATATATCATTGGTGTTATGGACAAGGCATTAACCGACTTTTTATAAAAATCGTATTCATAGCCAACCAAACTCTGTTTTTACTAATGTAATGATTTTTACTTGTATAAGCCTATAAATCATAAAGTAATATCTGGGCCTGTATACTCAATGACATAAAAAAAATATATAAGTTTCCATTAATTATGAAGCCATTCTCATAACAATCTAGCACATAGTAGTTAGTGAGCATTCCCTTGAAATAAATGATACGTTCATTTGTAACTAAAAGGCACTGCCTATGCCAAACAGTCCACCTACAAGTTAAGTTTCCTATTCAACAGCGTACCAGTAGGCAAGTTAGTAGTTAAAATCCAAAAGGATTTGCAGACATGCCCCATTATAAATATTTTTATAAATGGCAATGCAAGCAGAAATATTTCAAAACATCATAAGTACAAATCCATTCTCAATTTGTTGTACAGTTATGCACTGATTCCACTGCTACTGTAGAGGCCACATACTACTGAATTAAATACTGGGATAAATGTGAATGGTGTGATGTAAACAGATGGAATTAGTAGTCATTTTCCAAACATGCCAGGTAGTATTTTACTTACAAGAAACCTTAGCATAATACAGTTGAACTTGGTTATAACATCATGAAAGGGACTGAACACTTTGTGCCATTTTAAATGAGTGTCATTATAACTGAGGAGTATAACATTATGGTTAACAGTGTGGAATTAATTGGTACCACAGAATGTCTGACATTACAGATGAAGCGTTGCATCAACCCATGTTGTTATAACCAGGTTCAAAAGTATATGATTAAATATGAAATGAATATAGCATATACAGCAGACAGAGGGCTGAAGATATTGTATCAACATACTAATAATACACCTGCTTGTTTGGATGCAGGTGTACTAGTCACAAGAACAATCAAGTACTACACACAACAAAATACAAGTCTAATGGAAACAGAAACTGATTGTTACACTGAAAACACCCAGTTCTTCTTCTTGACACTTCATGCACAGTCAGTTTTTTGTTACTGTGTAATAAACCATACACCTCAGTAACAAATTCATAAGCTGTATTGTTTGAAAGGAGTACTGAATGCTTGCTATATTCAAAGATATTTACTGCTTTATAAAATTACAGAACCACACAAAAAACCTGTGATCAGCTCAGTGTTGCATCTCCAAATGCCACTTCCATTAAGTCACGGCTTTCAGTCACTGACATTCCACCAGTCTCCTTGCAACATTCACTCCAACATTCTTACATTCTTAATAAACATATGACAATAACACTCTGACTTTAGGCGCTCACCACAAATAAGATTAGGTACAGAATGGGCTGTGAACATGTGTGGACATCCAGTAACTTCACTAAAATACGTTATATGTATTGGCTGCATCCTAGCTGGTTTGAAGTCCAGCAGTTTGGAAACCTGCTCTGTCTCCACCATCAGGATCGATGTGTACACACACGTCAACCCTGTTGGTGGACAGAGGGGGATGGAGACAATGCATGCACGTACATATTGTGCACCTCAGTCAAAACTTCCACGCTTCTTCCTTACTGGTTTGCTGTTATCAAGCAAGATGAAGTCATAAACTGCTTGAACCCAAACAGAGAGGCACTACCCTCCATTGAAACTTCATTAACCTTTTGGCGTCGGAATTATTTTTTAAATTTTAGCACACTCTGTATATAAAATGTGAATAAAACAGGAACCAAATATGTTAGAGTTATGAAACAAACTGCATTTTGAAGAGAAAAAAACGGAGAGTATATACCATGTTTAAAATATTCAGTACCTGTATTTGTTGAATAAATATATAAAATGCAACATTTAGAGGTTAGCAGTGTGGTACGACCACTATAGTCGTCGTTAGGCGTCAAAAGGTTAACTATTCACAGTCAACAGGAAATCTCTGCCAACACCACCATGAAAACCTCAACTCTCACAAAATCATTTTAGATGGGTGCATTTCAAAGTACAGCGGAACCATACACAATTTGCAACCCATTTCTATAAGGCTGTGGTGATGGTACTTGTCCACTATCTGAAGTTCTCAAAATACAACATTCCCAAAACTGGATCTGTTCCATTTCACAAGGCTGGACAGAAACTAAGCCAAGTAGCGCCCTCCCTGCCTCCCCCCAAAATATATATGATAAAATTAGACTAGCTAAAATATAAGACAGCAATGGTTATGTCAAGAATGGAAAGTAAATACATCTCAAGCACAATGAAAATTTTCATTTCATTACCCCCCCCCCCCCCCAAAAAAAAAGAAAACACAAAAAAAACACACACAAACACACAACACACACGTGCACGCGCACCCGCCTGCGCATACACACACAAATATATATATATATATACACACACACACACACACACACACACACATATGTAAACCAAAATTTTAAAACTGAAGACAGAATTTTATGCTATTGCTGCTTTGTTGCACATGAATTACCAACCTCTTAACTCTACATTAAATGTTAAGTAAAATATTTTAGTCAACTGTCTGCTGATATCTGTGCTAAAACACCTTTTTAATATAAACCTGTACCTCTGAGACGCGTAATAACAGGCTCAATGTCTTGCGCTTCCACCAGTGTTAGACAGCCACAAGCTTCTGCAATTGATAGGTTAAAATTCCCCAGCAATTAGCGATATTTACAAAATATCTTTACTTACCCAAACAGCCCAAGTGTTTGTATCAGAAAGGCAGTTGGATTAATGGCCCCTTCACTGGAAATAAAGTTTGAAGCTTGGAGGTGTCTACAAACTGTACCTGTTTTAATCTACACTACAAAGAGACAGCAAGTGAAATGGCAACATCTGTAATCAATTGCAGGGCTTTTTACCAAACACATGCAAGATTATAATTTCAGCTAGGACAGAACTAAACTAAATGGTTATATTACACAAACTATACACAATACAAAATGAATGAATTCATACCGTATAAAATTTTCATTCTCTTCATTCATCTTATCAGCATCTTTAGACTTATATCTTATGAGACGTTCCACCAAACTGCGGTTCTCATCCTGAAATGGACAGACTTCAGTCAAATAAATGTACACACGGACATGTCTTCACACAGACCTTAAAATCTAACCTTCCAAAATGCTACCCTCCTGTCAAAATTGTTATATATCTGACCCATAGAGTGTACACATGTTACTAACTCCACATTTAAAACATTAATCAGAATGGCAGGCTTCTCTTCTCTTTTGTATTTTAACTGCTACCTGCAAGAACAATGAGACATAGCACAGAATTTAAGACTGCAACAAGGACTTTCATGTAAGGAGATAACTCAAATTCCCAGTAAAACTTTGAATAAAACTTGTATGGAAATTGTTAACATCTGTAATCAAACACTGTAGCTTGTGTTGTATCTGACAGGATTAAAATAATATATGATTAGACGCTGAAACCATTACTTTTCAGTCACATTTTAAAGAACATCCATATAAAAATGTCTGTACAACTAGTTCATTAAATTTCCAGCAATACATACTTAAAGTTCAACACTGCAAATACCAAAATTCATCAATCAAGCACAATGCTAAAGTCACCTGTTTCCAGGTCACACCCTTGGAGCATATTTCTTTAGTATCCATTTTAACACTGTCCTCTGAACCAAACGTATCCAAGTAACATGAATTTTATTTGTATATTAATATCAGTTGAGTACACTTCTGTTCCAATAATACGCCAAAAATAAACAAACTCCCTGTCAATTGCCCAAAAGGGCCAAAACATGTAGAAGATTGACTGTAGAGCACCAGGGGGTTTTTTCCTATGTAAAGCATATTATGTTGGTTTTAATTTCTGTGACTTATAATAACAAAAATATCACTGATAATATCTGTCTACTCACAGTTTCACTGACATGTATATATTTACATTTTAATACAAATAAAACATGCTTTAATAAAGAAACTTTGTTTTCACTGTGCCGTGATACCACAGCTGGGCATTACATAATCAAGGCATACCCTCAGTTATTGGCTCTGTTACTATTTTCCTCTAGTCCCATGACCCTTCCATTACCCTTAAGCCTGATCTCACACATTGCTGATATTCCACCTCAATCTATAACTTCAAAATTACATTTTGTCCTAGTGAAGCCTAGGTTACCTGGGTCCTTGCTGGGTACTGTGATCAAGAAGCTGTTGTTTTATTTCATTATTGGCAGGTGCAACATCACACAAGAATCTGCGCTTTCTGTGTGTGTTTCAGTATCAAGTTTCAAGGTCTGGTATGTAAAATGGGGATACCAGCCGTTTTGTGACTCATCACACGTGTATGTACTTCAGTCCTTTTATTTATTTTTTGCACGGAATAGGCTGTTATTTATTGTCTGACCCACCTCTGTTGTTATTTGTGCACCTAGTCCCTACCTGACATGTCTCCAGTTCCCCAATTTGTTTGATTCTGGGATTTATGATAGAGGTTCATTTTGAGGTCAGGTGGGACAACATATAAATACAAATGCAGTAAATGTCCCCTAATGGCACAAGGTAGTACCAACGAAAAAACATTCTTCTTAGTTTACACTGGACAACAAAAAGTCTGCCTAAGGGAAGGCAACTGTCTTTTATTCTATAACCACAAAGTATAAATAATAATCAAAAATATGTTAAATCTTGTGTTCAAATTCAAAAACAATATAAAAAAACTGTTCTGTACTTAGATATGCCAACATGCGTACAATATTTGTGACACATATACGGAAAAATATAAATGTGTTCCTAAAACTATGATACATAGAACCGCACACACACAAGGTAAACATTACAGTTAAATGTAACATTTTTGGGCCATCATAATGCAAGAACTGAATCTGAACTGACAAAGATGGCTGTCCAATGTCTTCCACCGAAAAACAACAAAAAATCAACCTTAAATTATCCTACTACAGCATGACTCTTCTTAAGTAATACAGTTGCATTTACCTGCGCTTTTCGCAGCTTCTCTTCTAGAGATGCAAATGCTATCTGTAAGGCTTGATGCTCATCTTTTAACATCTGATTCAGATTTTCAAGTTCTTTTATGTTATTCTGGTACATCTGTATTTCTGCTCTTAATGTACTATTCACACAAACGCTTTCTGCCAAGCTGAAAATAAGTTAATAATTTAATAACATGGTATCTTCAAAAGACTTCAGGATGTGTAATTATGTCTCCCATATTTGCTGTTTAACCAATTTCTCTTCCTAATACCATAAAAACAGTATAGCTGAAAGGGCCCAGCACCTTCCAATATAACAGAACATAAATAAATGTTATTTAAAATATGTATGTCCATAGAAACCTAAACTGGTAGCACCAGAAACTGTTTTAAATGGAATTGGCTAAGTATTAAAATATTAGTGCTACCACATGGATATGACAATCCTCTGCAAACAAGCTAGTCAAACTGTTCAATTATTTGGACAATTTACAGTACATACATAAAAATTAAGACACTTGGTAAAAAAAGAAATACTGTTAGTACTAAAACAACACAGATTACCCAAAACATACAAAAGTACTGTCATTTATTTGCTATATTTTTTTTTTACATTTCATTGTCGCAGGACTGCAAGACAAAGAGCAAGAAATCCTAATAATCCATTTGCTACCATTGCATGCAGACAATTTACTGGACCAGAATAAAATAATCGTGTTAATTACATGAACACTGAGAAGCCACACATTTAAACTGGGTGAATTAGAAAGGCTCAGTTTAACGTTTCTAAAACAGAATTTCAACAGAACAAAACCAAAGTGTTTGATACACACCTCTAGCATAAAAGAATATGTAAAAGCTTAACTGTATTGTGTGGGCTGTCACTCTGTACACACTTCATAGGCACTCCAGTTCCTGTCACATAACAGACAGTTAGCATCTGGAGTCACAGAATTGCTTATCCTATCAGAGAACTGCTTATCCTATGTCTCAGATGGTCCATATCATGGATTTTCACACTCAGTATCGCCTCTCTTACACAGCCCTGTAAGTAAATATCTAGCAGAGTAAGATTAAAACATTGATGTGGTCAAGGCTTTGAACATATTGCATTTCACCACCCCAAAGAATACTCTAATACACAAACTCAACAGGGAGAAGTATGGATCCAAAAATTCCACAGACTATTCTGTCATAAAGATTCAACATCTTCTGGGATGTTACACAATACTGAGTAGTACCAAACTGCTAGACGCTCAATATGGAGGCAGCATGCTCCTCTAAAATGTTGGTAACTATGTACCAGTTAACACAGTGTTAACACTCCAGAGCACTGGAATATACATCAATAACACCATGAGAAGCTAAAATCTCATGCTGCTGAATCATTTCAAATTACTGGTTACAAAAACTTATGAAGGAATGAAGAAGATATCATAAATGAAGTACATACATTTATGGATATACGGAAGTATATATACTTAGTGTGAAAGAAAAAATGTGATATAGAAAAATGTATACATTAGTGTGACAGCTGTATAATAACACAAGCTGTACAACCTAAACCAGAAGAAAGATACAAAAAGGGGAGAGCAAGAACAAAACTCCTGGTGCCAGAGGCCAAAAATTGGCCAATGGACCTACTCATTGCTGTGGATGATGATAATCATCATCATAATGACAGAAACTTAACGTGTCCAGAGATTACTCACAAAACACTAAATGAGCATATTTCAGGTAGGTGGACTGAAAGAGGGAGATCAAAACTTTGACACCTTAACTGCAAACAAGTTAAGTTCATTATTTAATGATCCTATCAAATGCTGAGATTATGTAGCATCACTGATACATATACGAAAGAGAATAGAACATTGGCAGAATGATACCAACAGAGGAAAATGATCATACTCAGAGAAAGAACAGCCACTTTGTCCACTGAAAATAACAAATAGACTGGCCTGGTATTGAACACCACCCTCCACAGTGAGGGGCCAGCAACTAACCATCTTACGCATAGGAAAGCCAGTTTAAATCTTGCTCCATTACACACTGTGACTAAAAGTAAAAAGTGATGTATCTTGGTGAAAATCAATGACATGTACCATTTGACACACAGAATCAGAGGTGACAACACTGGAAATCCAGACTCATTCTGTCAGGTGTTTCAAAAACTGACATATAAAGTAACCATGTGCAAAGTTACAGATGAGACTCATCCTGAACTTCATTCACAACACAAAACTTTCATGTGTTTCTTTAACTCTGTGCTTCATTCAAAACAGCAAAGGTCGAAACCAAAAACCACAAATTTAAGGATGCTTAATATCCTTCAACAGACCCTAAGCACTAAGACTGCATTCTGCCACATGTATGACACATTACCTCACTTCATGAGCCTGCAATTGTTTCTCTTTCTCTTGTAATTTATGATTTAAATCAATGAGCTGTTGGGCATTCTCTCCTTTTCGTCGATGTAGTTCTGTCAACTCTTCTTGTTGATGAAGTAACTTCTGTTCTAACGCTTGAATCTTCTCATTTGGTTTTCCATCAACCGATCCTCTTCTATTCTGGAGTTCAAAGTTTTCTTGTCGCAGCTTCTCGTTTTGAACAGTGAGATGAAGGTTCTCCCCGCGCAAGGCATTAGAATTATCGAACAACCTATTGTCTGAAACCAAAAATTAATTACCACAATTCATATTTAACTATCTGCATATGCAACCTGTGTGAATTTCAGGCATGCGATTCCCTCACGGCACATTGGCAAATCACAATATATCTTCTAGAGACGTAAATAAAAAACTTGAGTATAAAAATGCTTACGAAATGATATAAGATCCTGGAAACAACTACACTGTGATCTGTTCCTGTTTTGTAAGCGAAGAATTATTGTTTTCCGCCAATCTGAGTAACCACTACTGACATTTGAGACCGCCATGTTCAATTTCTTCTGCTCTTTGCAAAGAACACGGAAAAATCCGTAGCAAAGAGTGTCGGAGCATAGAGTCTGTGGTGAAAAAGTGCTTTAGTCATTGTTGCACAGCGTGACATAAGAAACCACGGCGATAGGACGTGGCGTACATAGTTCAAATGTAAATATAAATACACGTACAGTACAAAGTAACTATCTATTTACGGTTGTAAATTAAAAATATTTATGTTACTGAATCATAACCGCACATAATCTTTTGAGTGAGAATTTGTAATTGAGATAAGTCTTGTGCGTAAAATGTCTGTAACCTGACCATGAACGCAGTGGACGCACCGGCTTCCAGTGCGGGTACATATACGTACATACGTTTACAAACGTGTATTATGATGTATTAAACATACGTTGTGTGTATATTATGTATGCATTGGTATTAAAGACCTTCGTCAGGACCACAAAATCAATGCTTTAATCCCGCAACGCGCTCCATAACATTGTAAAAACATCTTGAATATACATGCATTTATAGAAAATGAGCTGTTTCCAACCACGGCAATTCAACAGAGGTAACATGGGGATGCGGTAGGGTGTCTCACGTTTTTTTACTGGGCTGGTCAGCATGTTTGTTTTTAATATTTTGCGAATTCCTAATGGGTCTACCCAGATTTGCAGTGAGTGCATTGCATCCACGTGCACCCCCACTGGCAACAAGGCTGATGCGCAAATAAATACTCTTTAATCGCTGCCTTACACAATTTTACAATATGATTCACACTTCTGATGGTAGGCAGAAGGTTGTTAAATAACTTTATATCAGTGCCGTGACTGTCCTGGAGTGTGGGTTCCCTGACTGTAGGCTATACTCACTACCCAAGGGAGTTCTATTGGTGTTTGATGTAGCGTGGCTAATGTTGTTCTCGACTTAACCTAGCCTCAATATTCGGCAGTCACTGTTACCATATGGTTTTATGTAGTAATGTAAGTTACGGTCAACTGCTTAACCTTACTGGAAATATCTTTATGTGCACAGCCAAATTAGTTTCAAAATATGTCTTTTGGTAATACTCGTACAAAAGTAGCTAGGTTTCTTGTCAGGAGGACGATGAAGTTGGTGGTTCGAGGTGAAGTGTTCTCTTACTGGCAAGTGGGTTTATTGATGCGTAAGCAGGAATCAAACAGGGTCGAATTTTACTAAAGACAGTGAGTACGTACAGGAGTTGAACTTCGTAATAAGAACAAAAGAATGTAAACTAATCTCACAACATACACAAGAGAAACAAATTTACAAACTTACACAGGAAAACGCACTGTTTTCGATTCAATGTGACCCGATATGATGAGCAAATTGGAATAGCGAAATTTCGAGTAATATATGCGAATTGTACAAGACCGAAAAGTGCTCAGTTAGTACGTGGTTTCGGTGCAAACTCAGTAAACATTTCAGTCCAAAGTCGAAACTTCAAAACAGCTTTCCTTTACGAATCAACAGGAGACCAGATGACGTTGATTTTACCATACACAGAAGCCGAAAGCTTGGAAAGAGGTTATAGACTGCCGTAAGAGAGGCGGAATAAATTAAACATACGCGCTGTAAAGAAAAAAGGAAACGCTGTGTTAATCTGTACTAGACGAATGCAGTATGAGGCTAGAGAAAGCTGCATAATGCGGAGCTTTGTGTTTTGTACTTCTCGCCAGATATAACAAATGTCACTAGGATGTTCCAATCAAGGGTAATGAGGTGAGCAGGGCATGTGGCACGCATAGGAGAGAAACTGCATACCAAGTTTACGTAGGGGAACCTGATGGAACCGTAGCAATTGGAAGAACTAACATAGATAAAATGATATTAAATGGGCCAGAAATACACGTGTTGGAAAGATAAGGACAAAAATACAACTACGTCTGCACTGCCGCAAACAAGATGGAAGTCCGCTACAAAAGTGTACCAAGGCTTAACCGTGGTCCACCACATCATATTATTTAACTGGTAAATTAAATTGAGAATACCGCATTGTTGTTACCGTCTCTTTGATGACTACGATAGCCCAAATTGCATGTAAAAAGTCGTTTCGTCCCTAGAGTACGAAAATCATAAATTATGCCCTGCGGGAATAATGCAGAGTTTTTAAATGCTCAATGCAGTGGTACACAAGCAACTAGGTGTTTTCAAACACTGTCGTACAAGTACAAGCTCTCGATGTTATTGCATCGTCGTCAGGCCAAAAATATTTCTTTGTAAAGACCATAATTGAAATGAATGCATCGTATCATAACGTACTAAATGTTTTACGGCAATAAAACTCTTGTGTAATTGATTTTAATTCATTATACACCTCTTTATCCATGCTGATGAAGGGAAGGAGGACACACGAAGTCCGGAAAAACGAATAATACCTAAACTTTTTTCGTTTCTTTTCACAACGTGGCAATATTAGTCATTTCCCTGTGGATTTTATTGCATTCATTTAAAGAACGTCCAGAATGCTTGTGTTTGAGAGGTGTTTAGAATTTAAGTTTGTGTATGAGACTAACGTTTCATTCGTATATTCTATTAGTGAACTTGCGTATGTGTAAACACAGTGGGCATGGTGTCCGATTCTCGGAAAGTGAGCATGTGGAAGAGAGCATGGATCAGAGATGATCTGTGCGTGGAAGCAGCTGAATGCTGCAGAGCGAGGTATCAAAGATGGCGCGTGTCGTTAAAGTTGTAGTCAAGGTGAGAATTTGTAACATTTATCTTCCTTGCGCGAGACAGAGAAAATATCTATGAACGATTATAGGGCTTAATCTTAAGCAAAAGTACCATAATGGCGTAGCGAAATGTGGAAGAAAATTCACTGCGGTTAGGTTATGTTTGTTCTGGTACATTATTTTGGAAACGTGAAATCTTCTCCAAACAAAATTTTCATAACCCAAAGTCCGTAGGACTCGTATGTAAAGAAGTTGATTCACTTACCTTCTACCTCACGGGATACTGTACAACTGTTTGAAACCTATGTGAAATTCACAATGCGGTGTATCATTCATATTGTAATTCATTATAACGTAGAACACATGCAATAGATGCAAATGTTAGTGCCCGCTGCTTCTTAAAGAGATTCTGAAAATGCAGAAAATGTCACCATAGTAACTTCCCATATTTGTGGAATCACGTGGGGGAATGGTTGCATGTTGTAAGGAGTTTGGCAAGATACAAAAGTAACTAACAGGAACCTTTGGAACCTTCAGAGTGTTGATAGTCGTTACTGACATGTTAAAACTAAAAGCATGTGGCATATATAATTGTTAATCACAAGTTAGTGCAGAGGTGTTTATGTAAAGATATCTAACAGAGAAGAACTACAATGTAACACATTTTGTTGAGATTCTTTTACTCCAGCTCCACCAGTCACTGTACAGCATTCTAAATTTTCTGGAAAAGATCTCCATGCAAAGTGGTCAGTACGTTTGTGGGACACTGGGCATCTCCGTTTTGCCACTCATAAGTGAATGTAACTGTTTCAACAAAGCGTGTAAGCATGTGAACCTGCTTGTGTCTTGATTTGCTACTGACGTGTATGTAGTGCGCAGGTAGAGAATGTAGGGAACTGTATATTCATGAATATTACTGCCCTGTGGAATGTGATGCCATATAGTCTGGTTAGGAATTTACTCATTGAAGGAGATTCCCTTCTCCATCTTCATTGTAAATAAGGGAAGAACTGACTTTGAGTACCATAAATGATAATATCCATATTTCCTATGTACCTCCATCTTGAGGTATTTAGTCACTGGGATAACATAACCTCAACCATTATGATTTTATCAACATTTAATATGAACATTCAGTTTTGTTTCACTTCTGGGCACTACGAAACCCATGGTTCACCTTCAGAAAACTGTTCACATGTTAAGAGTTTAATGGATGCCTACAGTTCTTCCCCAGTTTTGTCACCATACATTATCAGTCAAACTTCGAGTACCTAATAGGCCTGGGATATTATCTCACCTCCCATGTTCAGATAAATTCATTTTCATGAGTAAGTGATTTATCATAATTACAGCTTCTGCAGCATGATGGTTTCGAGCAGCCACAAAAATGCCTGTTCCATGTGACAGCATGTTGTCAAAAAGTACAGTCTGGACGATACAGGAGATCCCCGAAGGGTGACAAACCTCTTACGTATGAAATGGCTAATCCACCACATTACATTGCTCATAGAAAATCATGGAACTCTTGGAATACATGTATGTATACCTGAAACCCAGTATATGTTAATTTCATTGGTATCTGTTCAGGTGGTGTATATAAATGAGGGTGTGCTGAAAAGGAGTGTGTTGTGATTTTTATATGGATATACATATTTGAATGAAACCATAACACGTAACTTTCTTAACCCTCTATAGGGCGAATTAATTATATTGGAAGAAAAAAATTGTTCTTCACATTTTAAGAAATGGTATTGCTCTAACATCACATACATGATAGATTTTTTCAATTATATTCCATAATTT
>Ga0123355_10002273_pt1 | contig 27127 bp, 26 predicted proteins | sample TergutEmb28metaG_3_FD_89872 | JGI IMG/M metagenome (GOLD analysis project Ga0123355, IMG submission 89872) | Embiratermes neotenicus P1 segment gut microbial communities from Petit-Saut dam, French Guiana - Emb289 P1 | ecosystem: Host-associated > Arthropoda: Insects > Digestive system > Gut ... | reverse complement strand
GGCTGCCGCCGCCCTGCCAATAAGAAACAGTGCCACCGCCAGCACGCCGTATACAAAGGCATACTCTGTAAAAACCACGGCAAGGATAAGACCAATCCATAGAATAGCCTGCTCCAGCGCAACAACGAAAGGCAGCATACCATCGTATCGCCAGCCAATGAAGCTCATGGCGGCGACTTGCCGGTTAACAAGTTGGGCGGCGGGGACATGGGTTACAGCCCGGTCTGCTACCCGCTTGTACTCGATTATTATATTGATGAGCAGCGAGCTTTTTAGCTTTCGTATATCCTCCAAGGCCTCCACTGGCTTTTTTGCGTCCCTACGGAAGGATAGCAGTACTGCCCGGAAGTGGATGTGGGCTATAATGCGCAGCACCACCGCCAGCACGGCCACACCGAAGAATACCGCCATTATTATTATGTGGTTGTCTTGGCGGTTTAGGGTGGTGAATAGATCGTTGAAAAAATTGTACATATGATTTCCCCATTCGATTAAGATGCTGGTTGGATTGCAGGTATACGAAATGCTGAAAACATATGCCGACAACGAGTCGATTTTCGCGATGCTTCAACGCGAAATCGGTGACAGAGGAGGTAAATGTTTTCGCATTTGCGTATAGCTACAGTTCACTTACAGGCTTTAAAGTTATCAACTATTACGCATAGCCTTAGTTTCGAAAACTGTCAACGGCAGCACGTTCTACCTTAAGCCCTGCCGTAAATCGTTCCATAAATACACTGAAGCCCTGGGTATCCGCCGCATCCGGCTGGATAGTTGCCCCAACCCGGTTAGCAAACACATATTTCGCAAGAAAGTCGCCCAATGGTATTTTGTTATCCTCTGTATCCGCCGAAGACACATCACAATGTCCCATATAAGCCGCAAGCAGCGCAATCCCCCAGGCCCCACCCTCATCTGCGGTTTCCATTACGGTTACAGGAATGTTCAAAGCCCCAGCCATTAGCTTCTGGGCCACGCCCTTGGTAGTAAACAATCCCCCATGGCCCATAATCTGCGTAATCATAACCCCTTCTTCTGAAAGGGTGTCCATTCCAAGCTTAAGGGTAGCCATAGATGTAAGCAGCAATGTCCGTATAAAGTTGGGCAAGCTAAACCTTGCATCCGGCAGGCGCATAAACAAAGGCCGCCCTTCTTCGAATCCGGTGTTATGCTCCCCAGAGAGATAGCTTACAGCCATAAGCCCGCCGCCATCGGCATCACCATCCAGTGCGGTGCAGTATAATTTTTCGTATACATCATTAATATTTACGTCCTGCCCAGAGATAAGGCTGGCGGCCCCATGAAAAAGCTGCACCCAGGCGTTAAGGTCGGATGTGCCGTTGTTGCAGTGCACCATAGCCACAGGCCTGCCGTCTGGGGTGGTTACCATATCAATCTCGGGATACAGCTTGGAAAGCCCTTTTTCAAGAACCAGCATTGCAAAGATAGAAGTCCCTGCAGATACGTTGCCGGTACGTGGGGCAACGCTGTTGGTGGCAACCATGCCGGTTCCTGCATCGCCTTCCGGCGGGCAGAAAGGTATGCCTGGGGCCAGGTTGCCGGTTGGGTCTAGAAGCTTTGCGCCTTCGGCTGTTAGATGCCCTGCAACAACCCCGGCGGGCAGTACTCGGGGCAAGATATCTGTGATTTTCCATGGGCATGACTCTCTTGCGTTCAAAAGACGGGCCTTCTTCGCATTTAAATGTCCGGGCACAGTAATACCACTTTTATCAGCAATCAGCTTATCAAAATCGTCCATATTTTTCTTATTATAGCCACCGGTTTCGCTGTCTATGGGGAATACCCCAGAAGCATCTCCAACCCCAAGCACATTTTTCCCGGTCAGCTTGTAGTGCACATACCCCGCAAGGGTGGTTATTATGGCAATCTGGCTCACGTGGTCTTCGCTGTTAAGAATGGCCTGATACAGGTGGGCAATACTCCATCTAAGTGGGATGTTCACCCCAAAAAGCGGCGTCAGTACTGCCGAGGCCTCTCCTGTGCTGGTGTTGCGCCATGTGCGAAACTCGGTCAGCACCTGGCCCTGACTGTCCATTGGCAGGTATCCGTGCATCATTGCGGATATGCCCATGCCTGAGATTGCTGCCAGTTTTTCGCCAGTGCGGGACTCGTAATCCGTTGCCATGGCCTTATATGAGGCTTGCACCCCTTGCCAGATGTCATCCAGGGTGTACGTCCACACGCCATTTTCCAGGCGGTTTTCCCAGTTATGGCCGCCTACTGCCACCGGCTCGTTGGTAGAGTCTATCAATACCGACTTGATGCGGGTGCTGCCAAATTCTATGCCTAGGTACAGATTTTTTGCCATGCTAGGTCACCTCAGGGATTTATTTTTTATTGCTTCTAGAATAATACAAATTGGAGGAATTTTGAAGTGTAAAGCAAGAATAATTGACTTTACAAATTATAGATGATATTGTCTTTATTGTGACTATAAATACATTTTCAGTCAAAAAAGGTGAGGCCATATGCCAAAAATTATATCTGATTATGAGCGAGAGCGTACGCAAGAAGCCATTATAAAGCATACAAGGCAGTTAATCATTTCGAAGAAGGGAATAAAAGACGTTACAGTTGATGATATTGTCCGTTCTGTTGGTTTGAGTAAAGGTTCGTTTTATTCGTACTTTAAGTCGAAAGAAGAATGTTTTTACAAAGTTTTAGAAACAGCCGTGGCGGGTGTGTTTGAGCAAATTGAGCTTATAAAAAAAGAGAACTTATCAACCAAAGAAAAAGCTGAAAAATTTTTGCGAGAAGTTTTTCTGGCAGATGACAGGGTAGGTTACTATTTCAGCACAATAGATATAGAAGCCCTATTTCGAAAGCTTCCGCCAGAATATAGTGGCATGGAGCAAAATTTCATAGGCAACGGCCTCATAACAGAGATTATGGAAGCTATGAACATCAGCCATACCCAGTCAGAAGCGCTTTTCACTTTATTGGAGTGCATAGAATTTGTAGCTTACAAAACAATTTCGCAACAAGCTAAAGAAGAAGTTATTGACGCTCTGGTTCAATCCTTCGCTGAATATGCAGGAAAACATAGCACGGTATAAGAAGTTATGTTCATAGGGATAATCGACGCCTTCGCACTTGTACACTTGCATGGATTCTGGGTCATGCATTCTTGGTGCTTATTTTCCGAAGGCATTTTTCGATGATTCCGGTAATAATAGTGCATACGCTTAGCAATTTCTTTAGTGGTGGCAGTCTTTGGAGTGAGCTCAACCTTGACTATAATATGTTTTATTCGGGTACTGTCCCTATTTTGTCTGTGTTTATTGTATTAGTGATTTTAGAAGTAGTTCGGTGGTGGCGGGCTAAGCGTGAGAGTGTGAAGTAACAGCTTAACGTGCAGATGTTTTCGCATTTGCGTATAGACTACACTGAACCCCGATAAACCCCCAAAATCAAATCCCGATGGGTAGCCTGGTCAAGCCGATGAGAAAAATCCAACCCGGCAAGCCCTTCCGGCACAACCAGCCTATTATCCGCAAACACTTGCTCCATCTCCTCACGGGGTATCAAGAACAAGTTCCAAGCCAGCACCACAACCCCGCCGGGCTTTAGCACCTTAATCCAACCCGGTATTGCCTCTTTAACAAGCCCCAAGGCGTTGCGGGTAAGCCCGGCCTCTTGGGGTTTCTTTTTTGCGCCATGCTGTACGCCGTAGGGCAAGTCCGCCACTATTACATCAAAGAAGTTTTTTTTGAAAAAAGCGCCTGTGTGGCGGGTATCTCCGGCGATTATCTCAAAGCGGCGGGCCTGGCCAGCCTTTTGCTCCTCTTTGCTGCGGGCCATTTCCACTTGATATCTGGTGGCGGAAAATTTCTTGCCGCTTGAGTCTATGCCGCCGGTTTTCTCGGTATGGCTGGTGTGCTTGTAGCGGGCCATTTCGAAGTGCTTCTTTATATACACGAAGGCTTCGTAGGCCGGCTTTGGATCAATTTCCACGCCGTATACATTGCAGTCTTGCATGAGGCCTTCGTACAAGGTTGTGCCCTTGCCTGCCATAGGGTCAAGAAGATTGACAGATTCAGAGACTCTGTGGTCAGCAGCGGAAGAATTGGCGTTCTTGCAGTATGTCAATGCAAGATTAAGCATAAGGCGGGTGAATAACTCATTGGTCTTGCCAGAGTATTTCAGTATCGCACTGATATCTTCATCAATAAAGTACCCGCAGTCCTTGCCAACAGGTGCAAGCAAACAGTTAAGCGTTTCTCCCGGCGTTTCATTTTCTAGCCCGGCCCGCACCTCGAACAATGCATAAGCAAAAGACAGCCGAGACAACAGCCGGATATCTTCCAATCCAAGGGGCTCATCACCGCCGCAATCAAATAAAATATAAGATACCCCACCGATACACGACTCTCGTATGCTAGTAATAGGCTGTGACAAAAGCCCGCCCATAAACGTAAGCTCATTTATAGCTATTGTAGCAGCCTGCTCCAGATAAACGCGTATATGCCGGGGGCTTTGCATTATCCCATATGTCATATTGTCCTCCAATGTCAAAATGCTATAGCAATTCCATGTTAGTCAAACTTGCTTTCTTGTCAAGAGGTGGTGATGCGGGAAGCATAAGAAAAACATCTGCAAAGCTTGCTTGACAGTAAATGCAAAGCTTGCTTGACAGTAAATGCAAAGCGTGCTATGCTGAATTTGCAAAGCACACTATGCAGGGAAGTGACGAAGTGAAAACATTGATACCGGAGCTAAGAAAACAGAAAAAGCTCTCCCAAGAAGAACTCGCAAGCGCTGTTGGCGTTACACGGCAAACCATCACATCTATTGAGATAGGAAAGTATACGGCATCGTTGGTTCTGGCGTATAAAATTGCAAAGTATTTTGAAAAAACAATTGAAGAAATATTTGACTTTTCGGAAGTGGAGGATTTTTAAATGGAACAATTCAAAAAAAGGTTGATTGTACAGCAATATTGCCTTGCAATTGGAATCATTGGGCTGATAATCGCATTCATATTCAGCCACAATTATGAAAGTGTGCCATCTGCTATCGGGCACTTTATCGAGGGTTTTCAAGCGGGAATTTCAATTACTCTTGTATGTATTTTTCTATTCTTATCCCATCGGGCATTTGCAGCAATCAGAAATGCGGATAAATTGAGAAAGCTGTACATTTCCGAAACAGACGAGCGCGCATTGTTAATTCGGCAAAAATCTGGCTCTGCCGGAATGAATATCGTGATGTATGGCTTGACGGTTGGTGCATTTATTGCAGGAAATTTCAACGAAATTGTATGTCTTACACTTTTAGGCGCTTGTATATTTGTAGGCCTGGTTCGAGGTTTTTTCAAACTGTATTATCGTGCAAAAATCTAAACATATTATCATACAAAAATCTAAAATAAAGGAGATAAAATATGAAAAACTCCAAACCGACTCTCATACTTGGCATAGGGCTTATCCTCCAAGCTGTAGCACGTGGCATTGGCCACTATGTAGACATCCCAAGCGCATTGCAGTATGCTATGATGTTGTCTGCAGTCGCCCTTATGATGTGGGGAATAATTAAGATTGCGCGGTCGCCGAAGATGAAAAACAGCCGGCTGCGGCGTTGGAAATTGCGCTTGATCAGCAAAAAGCAAACTTATAGAAGTATTCAAAAGGGGTAAGCATATCATGAAAATCCAAGCCTCTGCCGAAGATTATCTAGAATCAATTTTGGTGCTGACGCAAAAAAAGGGCAAGGTCCGCTCTGTGGACATTGCCCAGCATATGGGGTTTTCTAAACCCACCATAAGCATAATAATGAAACAGTTTAAGGAAAACGGGTATATCAACATAGCCCCAGACCGTACCATCTGCCTAACAGAAAAGGGTATCGAGATAGCCCAGCGCACCTACGAGCGCCATATGCTGTTTGCCCGGTTTCTGATGGATATCGGGGTGGATGAGGAAACTGCCTACGCCGATGCCTGCAAAATTGAACATAGTATCAGCGATGCCAGCTTCCAGCGGTTTAAAGAGTTTTATGGCAAGTATTCTAAAGCGGACTCATGAAACCTCAACCAATTCCCCCATCTCTTTTCCAATCTTGCATAGGGCTTTCTTTTCAATCCTGGAAACATAACTTCTGCTTATATCAAGCATTGTAGCAATCTCTCGCTGAGTCATCTCGTCGGCGTCTGCAAGGCCATAGCGCAGTTCTATCACTTTCTTTTCCCTGCCGTGGAGCACGTTTTGGATTACGTCGTAAAGACGGCGGATCTGCATTTTTAGACCTACTTGGTCATCAACTGGGTCTGTATCGTCTGCAATCTTGTCCTCTACCCGTACCTCGTTGCCTTCTCTGTCCACGCCAACTATGTCTTGCAGGTAAACATCGCCGCTGTATTTTTTTGCAGCTCTTATGTGCATTAGGATTTCATTATCTATACACCGTGCCGCATAAGTAGCCAGCCGCGTCCCCTTATCTGGCTTGTACGATGTTATTGCTTTTATAAGCCCGATGGTCCCCACAGAAATAAGGTCTTCACTTTCCTTGCTGTGGTTGCTGTATTTTTTGGCCACATGGGCTACCAGGCGCAGATTGCGCTCTATCAGTATATTTTTGGCATCTTCATTGCCGCTTTTGTATTCCTGTAAAAACCTTTGCTCATCTTCTGATGACAGCGGCGTTGGGAAGGAATTACCGCCTGTAAGATACCCTAATAAAAAAGGGCCCTGTAAAAGGTGCAAAAGCCCGAAAAACACAAAAACACCTCCCTTGCGGTTCATCATATGCTAGGGAGGTGTTTCTTGTGCGTGTCTGGTTATGAAAAATACCAAAAAAGCATCTGTAGTCAAGGGTTACGAGCCCATGCAACAGATGCTTTTTATAAACTTGTTATTATATGGCACTACATTGGTGGTGGCCCAGGTGGGTTTTTGTGCCTGAACAGTACCAGCAACCCGATTGCGATAATAATCAGTGGCAGCAAAACGCGAATAATGCGCATAACAATGCCTACAACGCTGCCAAGAACACTAAGGCCGACAAGGGCCAGGATTATCCACATAATATACTTGTTGCTTCGCAAGAAAGCGATAGCTTCATCTATACTGTCGGCAACTACTTCACCTGATCTTATCCTTCTGCGGATATTGAAGCCATCGAAGGCGCAGGTTAGCCAGTATACCGGTAGTGCCAGGCCAAAGAGCCACGCAAGGGGCCCGCTGGATATGCCAATAAGATATACAATTAAGAAGAAGCCGCATAATGCCGCCAGGCCCCTTTTTATAAGCCCCATAAACATATAGTTTACACCAGGAGGAAATGGCGGGATTGTGAACATAAACAGCAGCCCCCAGCTAATACGACGCCCTCCTGGCGCTGGCGGCGGCGGGCCTGGTGCGGGGCTTCCTGGAGTTGCCATTTTCATAAGGCAGCCGCGGCAGAAGAGCCGGCCTTGTACGTCTACGGTGCATTCTTCACAGAGCCAATCGCCGCACTGGTTGCATGTGTTATAGGCTGAGGTGGTGGGATGGGTTCTGCATTGCATAATATCCACTCCTTTTGATTTTGTGATTTGGAAAGATATACGCTTTGCATTGTGGAAAGTTTATTGATTTTGCAAACAAAATCGCTTTTGACATTATCATCAAAAGCGGAAAATCGCTTTTTACTGCTTGAGCTTGAAATAGGCGTGATATGGGCCGTTATTGGCTGCAAATAGGGGGATAAACTTATGCCCGGCGAAGGCAAATTCTAAGTCGGTGGTTTTTTCCATGCCTTTTATTGTTTCGTCTAGGGCTAGCTCTATAAACGCCTGGCCGGGGCAGTCTATTACCAGTACCAGTGGGCCGTAATACAGGCACGCTATCGTCGGGTCGTCCTTGGTGCGCTCTAGTCGGAAGCTAAAAGGCAGTTTTATTTCCAGCTCATCACCGTTACTGAAGGGGCCGGTGATTATGGCATAGCCGTCTTCTGTGGCAAAGTCTACACTCTTGCCATTTAGGGTGATGGATGCTTTTGCGCTCTTGTCAAGCCAGAAGGGGATGCGCAGCCGGATTTCTATGTTGGCTTTGCCATCGCACTTGATATTCTGTTCACTGTTTATACATACTTCAAACTTGGCGGCTTGGTCTTTCATGAAGTCGCCAGTCTGCTTTATGGTTACGCCTCTGTCTTTCCAGTTAAGTTGCGATGCTACGTAGAGGTTTACATACAGCACGTTATCCCGTTGGAAATATATGCTTTCCTGATATTTCACATGGCTTTCCAGGCCTGTACCGTGGCAGCAGGAGTTGGCTTGGGTATCGAAGCCTTTTACTGCACCTGGTTGCAGTGGCATAAAGTAGGAAGAGCCACCGGTTGGGCCTGAGGGATCGCCGTTTCCTGCTATGTGGTTGAATAAGGTGCGTTCGTAGTAATCCATGTAGTCGGAGACCGGGTTGTATTGGAACAGCATGGCGCTTAGCTTTAGCATGTTGTAGCTTACACAGCTTTCGGCGGTTTTGTCTGTTAGGTAGCCGGCTATGTGGTTAGGTTCTTTGAACATTTCTCCCTCACCTAGGCCACCTAGGTTGTATATGTGGGACTGGATTACGAAGCGCCAGAAGTTTTCGCTGATTTCGTAGCTTACGGTTTCCCCTGTTTGGCGGAAAAGCTCAAATGCTCCTATGATTTGGGGTACGTGCTGGTTGCCGTGCATATCACATAGGGCATTGATGTTTTGAGAAAGGGGTAGAAAGAGCTTTTCGTTGTCGAAGAGTCTGGCTGCGGCTAGGTACTGGGGCTTTGGGCTAAACTTGTATAGCCTTGCCATTGCTTCATTCATCCCGCCATATTCCCCGGCTATATACATAGCCCACATCTTGTTTAGCTGGGTGGTTGGCAGCTTGCTTAGCCTGTTGTATACCCAGTCTCCTAGGCGCTGGGCTATGTGTAGGGCTTTTTCGTTTTTGCCGTATTCATGGCAGTCCAAAAGCCCTGCGAAGATTTTGTGCAGGGTGTAGTAGGGAGCCCAGATTTTTGGGTAGACCACATATTCTTCCAGCTTGTCAAACTGTTCTTCTGAGTAGGCGCTTAAAAAGCCTGAGGCGTAGTTGCCGCTGGCCTCGAAGGCGTCTTGGCACTGGGACAGTGACTCTACCATGTAGTCCACTTTTTGTTTAAATTTTGCGCCGTGCTCTGCATTGCTGCCACAGGCCAGGGCTATGCCTGAGAGATAATGCCCTGTGGTATGCCCACGCAGCAGGCCTTCAGGGGAGTCCCAGCCTGTCATAGGTTCGGCATTCTTTGTGGGCAGGCCGCAGGCTACTCGGAAGTTGTATAGCATTTGGTCATCGCAGCAGTTTAGTAGGAATTCCTCAAAGCGCTTACGGTTCTCGTCAAAATGGCTGGGTAGGATTTTTACGTCCCCTAGGGCAAATGGCCAGGCTTGCTGTTCATATTTTTTCTTGGGAGCTGTAGCGGCTATGGCAGATACCGTTACCTGGGCAGTGGGCACAAACCCGGGGGCTTGTATCAGAGGCTCACCGATTATTGTGTACACTCCGGTATCTAGCATGGCAAAATCGGGAACGTCTTTCCAGACAACAGGTAATGTGCCACAAACGCCGCCTTCTTTTGTCACAATCACAATGCCGGGAAGTTGATATTCCTTGCCCTTGGCAATCTCTGTAACAACGGGGTTGACCCCGGTGATAACAAGGCGGCTAGGTCTTTCCAGTACTGTGGCGTCAAAGTCACGGTTTACACTTTCGCCTTCTTTTTCTGCCGTTACTGACAGGGTGACAGTGCGGTTGCCCGAGCCTGTGCGTGGCCTTGTAACCTTGCCCTCATCGCTTATGATATGAGTAAAACTAGATTTCCATGTAAACCTAGACCCACCCTTGCCCTCGGTGGGCAGGCTTAAATCGGCCTCTACGGTAAACAGGTTTCCCAGATAGATTTCATCCAGGTCTTTCTTTATTACAGATATGTTAGTCAAGTAATCACTCCTATCCCTTAATCCCTGTAAGGGTAACGCCCTCAATGAAGTATCGCTGGAAGGCAAAGAACACAACAACCATCGGCATTGTAACAACAGCAGAAGCCGCCATAAGGAAATCCCACCTGCCTGCATAAGGCCCTCTAAAACTGGCAAGAGCCAAAGAAAGGGTAAACAGGCGCCTATCTCTAAGGTAAATCAAGGGATTAAGCAGATCGTTCCAAGTGCCCATAAACGTAAAAATAGCCAATACTGCCAACACCGGTTTCAAAAGCGGCATGAGGATAGCCCAGAAAATCTTCCATTGGTTGGCGCCATCAATAAGAGCGGCCTCGTCCAAATCCATTGGGATGGTCAAGAAAAATTGCCTGGAAAGGAAAATGCTAAAGGCGCTGCCACCCATCCAAGACGGCATAATAAGCGGTACGAAAGAGTTGTGAGCCCCTAGTTGCATCCAGATAAGGAAAGTAGGTATAAGGGTGACAAAACCCGGTATCATCATGGTGCTTAGTAAAGCGTAGAATAAAACCCTTTTCCCGCGCCATTGAAGCCTGGAAAAGGCATACCCCGCCATAGATGCCGTAATAACCACACCAGCCATATTCATAATTACAAGGAAGATGGTATTGCGAAAAAATAATGGAAAAGGCTGAGTGCGAAGAGCATACGGTATGTTTGACCAAATTATAGGGTTAGGGAATATCTGCACCGGGTAGCGGAATAGCTGGGCATGATCCATTAAGGCGCTTCTTATCATCCAAAAGAATGGCAGAAAAAACACAAAGCACAGTAGTGCTACCAATGTATAGCATATAGTCAGCTTTATTCTGTTTGCGGTAGTGCGGCTCATCATTTGCTATCGCCTCCTTCGTAGTACACCCAGCTTTTACTTGTGGCAAAGACAATTAGGGTAAGCAGGAGTATGACAACAAACATGACCCAGCTCATTGCTGCGGCGTAACTCATATTAACATTGACAAAAGCCGTGCGGTATACGTGGAAGGCGTAGAACAAGCTGGCGTTGTTTGGCCCACCTTCTGTTATAAGGAGTGCCGGCATAAATATTTGTATGTTGCCGATTATGGCCATGATAAGGGTAAAGAAAATGGTAGGTGTCATCATGGGAAGTGTGGCATAGCGGAACTTTGAAAAAACACCGCCGCCATCTACTTCAATAGCATCATAAAGTGACCTGGAAACCCCTTGTAAGCCTGCAAGATATATGATCATGTTGGCCCCAATACCCCAAATACCCATAAACGCCATAGTAGGAAGAACTAATCGCTGGTCAAAAAACCAGTTTTGGCCAGGTATGCCTATAGCTTCAAGCATATGGTTAAGCAGCCCTCTTGGGTTAAAAATCCACCTCCAAAGGAATGCACTGGCAACCCCTGGTACAATAGAAGGCACATAGGCAATGGTGCGCCAATATTTAACGCCCTTAAGCCCTTCTGTGTTTAGAAGCAAAGCCACAGCGAAAGCCGAGGACAAGTGTAGGGGTACAGCAATAAGTACAAATATTAGTGTAACGCGAATAGACCCAAGCACAAGAGTGTCGGCAGTAAACAGCCTTACATAGTGAGCAAAGCCTATAAAGTTGCCGCCGAAACCCAAAGTGGAATCGGTAAGGCTTAAATAAAAACTTGCTATCATTGGGCCCAGCGTAAACCCAAGGAAGCCAAGAATAGCCGGCCCGGCAAAAAGCCAGCCCCAAATCTCGTTGCGCTTAAACAGTTTGTTCTTTCGCTTCACGGGTGGTTTTAAAGCAATAGTTTCGGTACTCAAATATAGCCCACCTTTCATAAAGGTTTTAGAAAGCCCCGGCAAGGATAGCAGTATCTTTGCCGGGGCAATTGTTAATACATAAAGCCTGTGCTTCCATCAGCTAATTAATTTGAAATCATGACCATATTTTTCTCGTTGATTTCGCTTATCTGCGTGGCAGCATGTTTGCAGGGTTGTAAACGCCATGGAAGGCTCCAGTGTCTGTAATGGTTTGCTGCAGTTCAATCATAACATTAGCTACTTCATCGCGAGTCATTTCGTTACCCATGATATTTTGGAAAGCTGGAGTTACAAATGCTGTAAATTCGCCAACTCTTCTTATATATGATTGGGCAAGAGGAACAACCTGAGTCGGCCTTAGTGCCATATCAAGCAATGCACTTTGGAAAGATGCAGGATGGGCATCGTTGTTGGTCCATATTGCAAGTGCTGCGGGATCTGTATACCAAGGATCATGGACGATTGGCTGCCATAGGCCGCCTGCGTACAATTCTGTTGCACCGTTTTCTACGTCCATTTTAAATTCCCAAAATTCCCATGCAAGCTCTGGATGCTGTACTCCGTAGAACATGGAGGTTACGCCTGGAGGGCTTATTGTGAAAGGCCCATGACCGAGGTTGGGCATCACCGCACAACCAAGTTCGAAATCCATGGTGGCAAAGCCCATCATAGCCCATCTTCCGTCGATTGTCATAGCAAACGCGCCGTTCATAAGAGGGCTTTCTGGGAAGCCTTCTACCTCTGCAGGTGATGGAGTTACACGATAATGGAAGACCAGCCTGTTTAATTTATACATTGTGTCTATCCATTCGGGGCTGTCGAAGTCGGTATCTGTGCCGTCTGCATTTACAAGGCGTGCACCGTTGGAATATGCAAACATAGAGAATGGGTTAAGCCCTGCAGGGCCTGGGTGGAAACCAAATGTGGCAATCTGGTTTGGGTTGAAGTCTGGACTAAGGGCGTTGTTGCCGGCCCTATCAACTGTTAGACGCTGGGCTAGATTTACAAATTCGTCCCAGTCTAGTGCATCATTGAAATGATGAGGGGGACGCTCTACGCCTAAGCGGTTGAAAATATCTGCGTTGTAGGCTACAAACAGGTTTACCTGAGCTGTTGACAGCCCATAAAGCCTGCCATCATAACGCCATACAGCATCATGAACAATGGTGTCTAGGAAGCCGGGCGATATAAGGTTATCAATTGCGAAAAAATGACCTTCTGATGCCATTGTGTAAAAATTGCCAGAGCCGGTGTAGGCTATACACGGTGGGTCGTTGGCGGCTAGCCTTGTGTTCATTACGGCAACAAAGTCTGCAGGTGCGTGATGTGGGAATACATATACTCTGCCTTCGTTTTGTGCATTGAAGTCCGCAATTATGCCTTCCATTGCTGCTTGCTCTTCTAGTCCGCCCCAGAACATCATCTCAACAGTGGGTACGCCCTCATCTGCACCAGCAGCCGCGTCTCTTCCACAACCTGCCAATACTAGTGCCATTGCACCTATGGCCAACAGCAGTACTAAAAACTTGCGCATTGTAATGCCTCCTTATATAGAAAATCCACAACAGTACGGCTGGGTAATAAGTATGTACCGCACTGTTATTACAGTATTTATGCAAGATTAACATGTGCGTTTGTCTGCAACAAGGATAAGATACAAATAATAGGTGGAAAATTCTTAGATGATTTGGCGATTATTTATTGCATAAAATGCTGATTGTGATGATTATATAGTAATCGTACTTGAAAACAGACGAAGGCGAGACGAAAAATCCGCACGCTTCAAGCGGTTTTTCGGGGAAGCTTGAGTCGATTTTCAAGTAGATTATCTATAGCAATAAAAAAGCCCACACCGGCGGAGTGTGAGCCGGTGTGGGCCTGATTGTATTATGTTCTAGTTTTGCGATTCTTTGACTATATAGCACTAGTGCACAGATTTACTTAGAACTGGTTTTGACCAGCTTCTTCAGATGCCGGTCGCTGAAGCCGTACTTCCTTGCAAGGGCTTCATGGTTGTAGCCATTGAATTCCCGCAGGGCTTCCTTTTCTAGGCACTGGGCGAACATTTTGCGGATTGAGGGTACGTAAATTGTGGCCCCGCCTATTATCTCGCAAAGGGTGTAGATGGTGTCGAAGCCGTCTTTGTTTATTAGGGCATCGTAGGGGTGCAGTATTGATTCTGGGTGGTTTTGTGCGGCTTGGCGTAGGGTTTTTTTGTCCATGGCGGCCTCCTTTTTTGGGTTGTGTGGGTTGTATGTTTGTTGTTGGTGATGCTTTGCCGGATTATATGTTCTGTGGTATGTGCAAGCGCGCTGTGTCGAACAAACGAATATTACACGTAATGAGTATGGTTGTCAAGCTTGCGTGAAAAATACTGCTATAGAAATTGCGCAAAACGCTGATGATTACTGCCTTCAAAAAGGTTCATCCAAAGTATCAACGGTGGTGCGGCAGGCCTTTGTCCAAATCATCAAAAGCGGTGTGGGTGCGTTTGCAAAATATACTTGATATGTATAAAAACATGGCCTTGCGGCACACTACAGCCATATACTATGAAGTGAAAGGATGCATATCTATGTACCCAAATGAAGGCCATGCTCAAAAAAGTAAAGTCACTAAGCGCAATACCGCATTGAAGCTGCCGCAGGTTACTACCGATGATGGCAAGGGCGCAAATCCGCCGGGTGTTGAGACACCGCCAGAGGAAGAGTTGTCTCCGGCGCAGCTTGGTTAGTGTATCGCACCGCTTGTTTAGTGTAATTAGTATAAAGAATTTTTGAATAATCAGCGCCCCCTTTAAATGGTCTCGTCTAAGCCAAAATTGCTAAGGAAGCCGGTCCAAGTCCTCATAGGCTGGTTGCCATTGCACTCGTCAGTGATGTGTGCGGCAATTTCATCAGTGAACATTAGCCAATTGGGGGCGCTTTTGCTTCTGCTCTCGCATTTACTTCTGTGTTAGTGTGACACACCTCTTTCAATCTATAGTAAAACAGCCGATACTATCATAGCAAATGCCAGCAAGCAAGGCGTTAGTTATGACGTTGGCTCGTCAAAGTTTAAGTAAAGAAATACCCTAACAGCAAATATATCTCCGGTTATTTCGATCTTCATGTCCCCGTTATACCTCTCCACAGCCTGCCTAATATTTTTCAGGCCATATCCGTGACCATCTTCTGTTTTTAGGGTTGCAATTTGCTTGTCAGCCTCTGTTTTACCATTCGTGTACTTTAGATTTCCGTCAAATGTGTTTTCAATTTTTATAATGATACCGTCGTTTGCATACCTGACGTTAAGCCTTAGCATTTTATTGTCTGGCAGCTTCATTGTTGCATCCAAGGCATTATCCAAAAGATTGCCCAATATCGTGACTACATCCACCGCTTCAAGGTTTATGTTTGGAGGCAAGGTTATTTTTACACTGGGTTTAAATCCACTTTCCCCTATGTCCCTTAGTTTGTAATTTATAATGCTGTCAATTGCTGTGTTTCCGGTATTGCTGTATGGTTCCGTTTCGCCTATATCGCCAAGAAGGCGGTTTAAGTAATCGGTAACTGCCATATTATCCGCCGCATACTCCCTTACTGTGGACAAATGCATCTTCATGTCATGGCGGATTGCCTTGATTTTTTCAACAGACTCCTGCATCAGTTTGGATTGTGACAAGTAATAATCCTTCTCTTGGGCATATAGTGCGGACTTTAGTTTCCTGTCATGGGCTACGGTCATAGTATAGTGCAGCGTGTAAATAAGTATATTAATAAGCAACCCAAGCCCCACGATTATAAAGACAAAATATCGCGGTAAGTATTCGGAATTATGGATTGTTGCAAGAAACATTACGAAAAGTATAAACGTAACTATGAGCTGGGAGACATAAACCCATAACGAGGATGATGGAATCTGATGCTGCTTAATGAACTTAATCTTTCGCAACATAGATGCCACCATAAGCGGCAGTATGGAAAAATATATTATGTGTATGACATGGAATTCCCAGCCAGGCATTGGAGCAATGAAAGGCTCGTAAAGAAGCATATGGAATACATTAATAAACGCAATAAAAAACAAAATGAAAACAGTTGCTATCATCCTTCTTAACATGGTGGATTTGTAATTGAGTGTAACTATAAACAATGAAGTCGCGTCTATGGCTATATGCGTGTACATTGATGGTGGCACGATAAGGAAAATTGTATTGGGTGCAATATAGTAATAAAGATATGAGGCAATCAAAGCCCATACCGGCGTCCTTCGTGTATCGAAGAATGCACCCATAAGCCGATGTACGACAAACAACATTATTATTGTTGAATACAGCATCGTCAAATTGTATCTCGTAAAGAAATCCGCCATTTTAAATTACCCTTCTCTCTAAAATAGCACAGTAGGCGGCCCTAACTTCGCTCCTTTTTCGCTGGCTGACGGGTAGGGAAACGGGAAGTGTTGTAAGTGTCACCTTGTCAAATTTAATCGCTTGGATAAAATCAAAATTTACGATATACGATGCGTGTATATGCAAAAAATCATATTTTTCCAGTTGCTCTTGATATATTTCATTCAATGCCCCGTAAAATTCTTCTTGTCTCCCGTCGGACAAGTATAGTATTAATTTGCGCTTAACACTTTGTACGTAAACTATATCCTTCACCTGCACCTTGAATATATCGTGTCCTATTTTGTAAGTAAAATCTTTGGCCCATATCCCGTGTATGTCTTGGTAGGTGTTTATTACATGCTCTATCATTTCATAATCCAAAGGCTTAACAAGAAAGTCCAGTGGCCTGACGGCAAACAGTTGCATAGAGTATTTCGTCTCCCATGAGATATACACGATTGACGCTATGTTATTTTTATGGGTTTCGCGTATAAGCCTCCCAACCCCTACGCCGTTTACGGCGCTTTGGGCTAATTCTATATCCAGGAAGATAAGGTTATAAACCGCACCAGCTTTCATTTTTGTGCATAAGTCCTCCCCGTTGTAATACACATCCAGTTCGTATTTGATGTTGCGTTTATCGAATATGCTCATAAGCATTGATTCCAGATTTGCACATATTGCTCTTTCATCATCACATATGGCTACAAACAGCGTCATTGGCGAAGTCACACTCCCATTCTAGCTTCTCCAATTAACATATTTTTATTTTTTGCTTATGTCAAGTTGGGGATTTCAGGCTATAGCAAATTAATACTGTTTCTTATTGAATTTTCTTTATTGTCATAATTTTGTTATAAACGTTTATTACAAAAACCGCATCGAAAATTACAATCTCTCGGGCAAAGAGGTTTTTTCGCTAAACTAATGGGGAAACAATCTTACCTGAGGAGTGTTGTCCCATGATGTATAATAAGGTTAATGAAAAGCAAGCAAAGTCTGCAACCGTAAATTTGAAAAGGATATTTGGGTTGTTTACGATGTTGGCGGTTGTGGCGGTTGTTTCCATAATAGCCGCCGGCAGCAATTACGATGAAAACCCCGAATATGATTTGGGGCAGACGAATGGATACATATATGAAGAGGGGTATAGCTATCCCCAATTGGCATTGTACGGATATTGTGACTACATAGATGAAACAACAAACAGCGCCCCCCCCCCTCGCAATTTATTGTAGCGAGTGGAGATGAAATAAGCGCTGATTATTACGGATACTGTTATTACAGTTATGGAGATAATTGGAGAGACAATGGTTATGACGAGGATTGCTTTGATTACATAGATTATGGATATGGCTATGAATATGGCGGGTACATTGGTGATGCGCCCGGTTATATTGGGTTTCTTCCGTTTATTAGCCATGTGATATCCACCGGGGCCCATGGGAATATAACTATTCCGGGTACTGTTGGCGGGGTGGCTGGGGTTACGCATCTTACTATTACGGGGTCTGCCATGGTAAACGGGACAGTTACAGTTAACCCCGGTGGGTCACTTGCGTTATCCGGTTCGGCTACGATAACAGGCCCTGGCCGCGGTGTTGTGGTAAACGGTGGGTCATTTTATATGTCCGACGGTTATATTAATAATAATGTTGTCACAAGTGTTTTACATGGAATTGGTGTGCTTGTAACAAATAACGGTGACTTTACTATGTCCGGTGGCACAATTAGTAATAATATTGCATCCATCCCCCAAGTAGCGGGAGCAGGAGTATATGTAGAATTCAGCTCTTTCAAAATGACGGGCGGTTATATTATCAATAACACTGCAACCGCCGGTGGCGGTGGGGTGCGTATTGCTCAAAACTCCACATTTTATATGTCAGATGGCATCATAAGCGGTAATAATACGGCGAGTGCCGGCGGCGGGGTGGCGGTATTCAGTCCAAACTTTAATTTATTCCAAACAAACTCCACTTTTACGATGACAGGCGGAACTATCAGTAATAATCACGCTAATGGCCATTGCGGCGGAGTGCAAATCGTTTATCACGCCAGTTTTAGTATGTACGGCGGTTATATTTTAAACAATTCCGCCGGTGCGGGAGGAGGCGGTGTGCGTGTTATGGGTGCCGAGTTTTATATGTCTGGTGGCACTATCAGCGGTAATTTTGTTCCGGTGGGGGCTTTCCCGCAATATGACAGCGGCGGTGGCGTAGAAATAGAAAATTTTAGAGACGAACCCGCCATTTTCGAAATGTCCGGCGGGCATATATACAGTAACCGAGCATGGCGCGGTGCAGGTGTTTCGGTTCTTAGCGGCACATTCACAATGTCAAACGGTATTATCCAGAATAACCGCTTTAACCCGGATGGTGGTCAACCTTACGAAGGTGGTGGGGTTCGGGTTTACAGTGAAGATGCTTTTTTTACTATGACCGGCGGCACTATCGGCAACCCAGTCGCACCACAAGGCAATACGGGTACTGGCAACGTTGCTCTTTCCGGTGCAGGTGTTTGGGTAGGTGGAGGCGCTACATTTAATATGGATGCCCCAGAGGGAGTCGGCCCAGGCGGTCGCATTTTTGGAAATCATCAAATGAATCCAACTGTTGGGTTTAACGCAAGGCTCCACGGCGGCAGCGGGGTGATGGTTTATGGCCCAGGCTCGGAGTTTAATATGAACGCCGGGTATGTTGAAGGCAACAGAGGTTTCACTCGCGGTGCAGGCGTCGCCGTTTTTAACCAAGGTTTGTTTAATATGACAAGCGGCTCTATCCGAAGAAATGATTCAAGCGGCAGCGGCAGCGGGGTAGCTGTGGATAACAGTACGTTTAATATGTCCGGTGATGCCATAATTGAGCGCAACCACGTTTTCAGCGGCGCCGGCGGCGGTGTTGTGGTTTTGTTTGGAGGTCATTTTGAAATGTCCGAAAACGCCGTAATCCGTGGAAATGCCGTTGGGGGTGGGGTTAATGTTGGCAGTGGTGGCGGGGTTAGTGTCGAATTCGCAAGCACTTTCACGATGTACGGCGGCAGGATATACAACCACCGTCACAGCTTTATAGACTTCGTTACCGGGGCGGCTTCTGGTGAAATAATCAACGGCGGCGGGGTTTATGTCGGCAACGCGGGTTCTTACTTTAATATGTATGGCGGCACTATAGGCCACGACAATCCGGATTACGGCAATCAAGCAAGACATGGCGGCGGGGTTTTTGTTATCCAAGAAGCTGTCTTCAACATGCAAGTCCCCTCCAGCGGCGGCCCGGACGGCATCATTACAGGCAATACCGCAATTGGTGGCTCGCTTTTATATACGGCGCGGGGTGCAGGCGGCGGGGTTTACATCACCGGCCACGAAAGCCAATTTAATATGTACGCTGGCTCCGTTTACCGCAACAGGGGCAACGTGGCAGGTGCGGGCGTAGGGCTTTGCAGCGGTGCGGAGTTTAATATGTCTGCGGGTGAGGTCAGCCACAACTTTATAATCGGTTACTTTGGCGGCAATGGAGTATATTTGCAAAACCCCGGCACCACATTCAACATGACCGGGGGAAGAATCACGCACAATACGGTCACCCCATACTTTGCACCGGGAGGGGGTGTTGCGCCTGGAGGTGGTATCTTTATCCAAAACGGCGCAACGGTTAATATATCCGGCTCCGGAAATAAGGAGATATCATATAATTCCGCACACGGGGCAAGCGGGATATTAAACAGAAACTCACATCTGAATATAACCGGTACGGGAACGGTGAACATCCAAAACAACCACCGTATTACCACATATATGAACCCTGTGCACGGTAACGATGCATGGGGAGACGGAATTTTGCAGCAAGGAGCAGCCAGTACCACTTACATCAATGCGACAGAAGTTAATATCCGCGGTCATGACGGTGTTTACGACGGTGGCGCAGTGCAAGTGCACGCCGGAATCTTTACAATGCACGATGGCACAAATATCTACAATAATGTAACCGCCATAAACGACAGAACCGGCGGCATATTGGTCAGTGGCGGCATATTGGATATGCGCGGCGGCGAAATCCATGCCAATATCGGCCCCGGTGGTGGCGGTGTACGTGTTCAAGGTACAGGGATTTTCAACATGCATGGCGGGGACATTTTCAACCACAGCTATGCCAATGAAGCGGGCGATATTATTGCCGAGGGCGGCGGTGTGCATGTAACCGGTTCAGATGCGCGGTTTAATATGTTTGGGGGCACAATAGGCCACCTCACTCATGGCAACCAAGCATATAGCGGCGGTGGTGTATGGGTAAGCGGCGGCGCGAGATTTTATATGCAGGGGTATGCTTTTATCGATGGAAATGGCGATGACGCAATCATTCCTGGAACCGGTAATATTGTAGGAAACGAAGCTATTGGCTTTTATTTAGATGGTAGTGGTGGCGGGGTAACTGTCATTGATGAATACAGTTATTTTGAAATGTCTGCGGGTATCATTGAGCACAACCATACCAACCGTGACGGCGGCGGTGTCTCAATTAGAGATGAAGCTGATTTTGTTATGGACGGAGGTATTATCCAAAACAACGATGCCCGCCAAGGCGGTGGGGTGCATATAGCCAATGCCACGTTTACGATGAATGACGGCACTATCCGGCGCAATAATAGCATTATTCCATTCAATGGCGGTGGTGGCGTATTTGTAGTGTATGATAACGGGGATTTTGAAATGTTCGGTGGCTTTATATACGAGAACAACTCTTTATGGGCCGCGGGAGGCGTATTGGTTGCGCATGGCGCCAGCTTTGAAATGCATGGCGGCATAATAGAGGGCAATACGGCGGAGGGCATCGGCGGTGGAGGAGTACACCTTTGGCGCGATGGCAATACATTTATCATGCATGGCGGGATAATCCGCGGCAACGCGGCTTTGGGTACAGCAGCTACACAGGGCGGCGGCGGAGTAAGTGCGCTTGAAAATAATACCCTTACCATAAACGGAGGCGAAATTTATAACAATACCGCTTTACGCGGCGGTGGCGTTTGGATTGGTAATTCAACACTTAACATGCATGGCGGTGTTATAAGGAATAACCGCAACGCAACCCCATTGGGAGGGGATATTGAAGCGGGAGGCGGTGTGTGGGTTAACCATTTTGGTGACCCTGGATTGGGGATACTGTTGTTTCCTACCGTGTTTAATATGTATGGCGGCACAATAGGCGCTCTTCGCGACTGCGGGGATAATTGCGATGAAGATTGTCTTTTGGGCGAATGCATCACCAACATCGGAAACGCAGCTGTAAGTGGTGGCGGCGTTTGGATAGGCGGTGGCGCAACCTTCAACATAAGAGGCATTAATCTCAAAAATATCATTGGCAACGAAGCCGAATATGACGGCGGCGGTATATGGCTACACCAAAACGGTACTATGTACATGGAAGCCGCTCCCATGGCTTCAAACCTAACCATATCCCAAAACACGGCGGGCCGCGACGGCGGCGGTATTTTCACCCAGCGTTATGACTACCGCGACCCTATCCGTCGATTATCCCCGGCATACACTGGGGCGGAAATTGCATACAGCAATGTCACATTGCAAAACGGTGTAACCTTTGAGGGTAACACGGCCAGCCGCCTTTTTTGGCCGCCAAGCAACCGGGTGGTGGTGATCCCAAATGTAATCGATACCAGCCAACCGGCCACTGTACCAACTGCTTTCCGCCACCCCTTAAATAATTACGATATCAACTTCCGCGTAACCCTTGAGGATTTTGATTTCCTTAAAACAAATTCGCGGATATATGGCCGTCCCCGATATATCGAGCTTTTGCCGGGTGCGGAGTTTAGGTTATTCCGCGCCCATATTCCAGAAGACGGGTTGGCAACGCAGGGTATCACACTTGGGGCGGATTCAAGCGGCCTTGTAGCCACAGCCAGTTTATATCCTCTGGGTCCGTGGCAGGAAGTACTTTTTGCAAACGGCAGCACAACCATGTCCAGTACGGATACGACACCAATATCCTTTTCCATGGACCCGCGCTTCACATATCAGCTTGTGGAGGTGGCGGCGCCGACAGGCTTCCAGCTTCCGGGCGGACAATGGCGTTTTACCCACGACATTGTTGCAAACGCGTTTACGTTGAACCATCCGCAGATTATCGGCCATACGCACATGCCAGGGTTTGTTGAATACAGCCCCAGTTATGTTTACGGTTATGGCAATGTATATTGGTACTTGGGCAATTTCCCAACGCAGAACCTACCGTTTACGGGTGGGGACGGGGAAGCGGCTGCGTTTATGGTCGTGGGGGCGTCCTTCATCGGGGCAGCGTTATTGTTTGTGTTTGTGGTTGTATATCTTAAGAATAAGAAGGATAACGGCAAGCAGAGCATAAGCCGGTATTTGTGTAGATAAGAGCAGTTTATTGCTAGCGGCCTATTTGTAAGCCTAACAAAAACGCACATGTCATACAAAGTAACAATGGATGACATGTGCGTTTACTTATGCTTTTTTAACCAGAGATTGCTATATCCTAATGACTAGCGGTACGTACCATACATAGTTGCCTAGCGGCAGAAGCGCCCCTACCTACCACCAAGCCTCCGGCGAAGATACAAATTCAACTCCTTAAAGGCACTACGTGGATTAATCTCATTAAGTGCCTCAAGAAGCGCCGATGCCTCATCATCAGAAAGATGCTCGCGCTTATTGGCCAGGAAGGCCGCCCGGTTTTTGAGTATAAACAGTAGGATATCCTTTTCGGAGTCGCGCTTGCCGCACATCTCGCCTACTACCTTGCTGGTTTGGGCAAACTGCATAAATTGCTTGTTCATAAGGGCATGGTTTAGCTTGCCGTTTTCATCGCTAAAGCGGTCTACTATGGCTATAAACTCTGGGCTTTCTACCATTTTTGCGGCGGCTTGCAGCTCTTGGCCGGCTACAGAATCGCAGCATACTTCCTCATCATCCACATCGTCAGAAACCATGATTTTTACCTTGCCGCGGGCGGAATATGGCAGCCCAGCAAGTAAGTCCATTGCCTCATTGAAGGCCTCTTCCGGGAAGAGGTTTTGATCCAGTACGCCATCGATTAGGATAACGCCGGTGCGCTTACATACTTCTGCAAAGTATGTTGCATCTTGGTCTGTGCGGTGCATTTTTACGCCACAACCGCCGCTGCGAAGCTTGATTTTGTACACTACTGCTGGGATTACTTCCAGCTCTACTACTTTTGTTCGGATTATGTTCATCCGTCATCACCTTTCTGGTTTTAGATTATATATAAATCGCTTTTGTCATTATCATCAAAAGCGGGGGCAAAGCCTTTACAATTATCATCAAAAGCGGAACTCGGCATAATATTGCTTAAAATCTCCCGGGGGCTCGGCAGTCCAGGTTATGCCTTCGGGGTACGGTAACCCCCCCGTCTTGGGAATAGTTATCTTGTAGCAGTGAAGCAGTTGGCCGGGAAAGTGGGGGACATGAACACTGTGGCTGTAACGTATAGGCTTCCCACCATATTTTTTATCCCCCGAAAGAGGATGCCCAACTGAGGCAAGATGTGCCCGTATCTGATGGCTGCGCCCGGTTATGGGGTTTACAGAAAGCAATGTGCGCTCATTAGTGATGGCAAGAGATTTGTATGACGTAACCGCACGAGGCATATCAGGGGCACTTGTTATCCGCGCAATATTGGCAGTGGTATCCTTCTGATAATATCCTTCCAATGTAGCGCTTCCGTGAACCTCGCCGTCCACTATTGCCAGATACTCCTTTACAATACTGCCTGGGATTGCAAACAATGCATTCACAGCCCTTATGGCCTGGTAAGTTTTGCCGCAAACCACCAGCCCGCTGGTATTAACGTCCAGGCGGTTGCACAGGGCCGGTGTGAAGGTGGCATCTGGCGGGTATGCCCCGGTTTTGCGGAGATAGCTTAGTGTCCAGGCCAGCAAATGAGGGTGCTTGCTTTTCATCCCGCCATGGGAGGGTATACCGGGGGGTTTGTTCAATATAAGCAGGTGCTGGTCCTCATATATGATAGCAGGTGAGGTTGACGTTGCTATACTGGTATGAGATTTCCCTCCATTATTTTCTTGATTGCTAGCAGATTGAGGAACGTAAGCAAAGTCAGCCTCCATACAAGTGGAGTTTTCCAACTCAGCAGCATCTCCCACAGCACCGTCCCAGGCAGCGACCTCCCGCTTGGCCCGCAACCCTTCCACAGTCTCCTGAGAAAGGTAGCAACCAACAACATCCCCATCCTGCAACAGCTCTCCTCCTGCGGCTCGCTTTCCATTTAGCTTAATCCGCTTCTTTCGCAGCAACTTGTGCATCAGAGAATGGGGGGCATTGTTAAAATACGCAAATAAAAACTTATCCAGCCGGCGGTTGGCGTCTTGGGCTGTGATTTCTATCTCATACACGGCCTTTGTGGTCCCATATAAGATATGCGTTCATAAAGGGGTCTAGGCTGCCGTCCATCACGGCCTGGACATTGCCGGTTTCTTCGTCTGTGCGGTGATCCTTGACCATGCTGTATGGGTGAAACACATAGGAACGTATTTGGCTGCCCCAGGCATTGTCCATCTTGGAGCCTCGGATGCGGTCCAGGTTTTCCAGCTCTTCTTCTTTCTGGCGCATGTATAACTTGGCCTTTAGCATCTTCATGGCCCGGTCACGGTTTTGAATCTGGCTGCGCTCGTTTTGACATTGGACAATTATGCCTGATGGGATATGGGTTATGCGGATTGCCGACTCGGTTTTGTTTACATGCTGGCCGCCTGCGCCGCCGCTTCGGTAGGTGTCTACCTTTAGCTCTTCTGGGTTGATTTCAATGGAATCGGCTTCTTCAAGCTCCGGCATTACATCGCAGGAGGCAAAGGATGTGTGCCGCCTGCCACTGGAATCGAAGGGAGATATCCTCACCAGCCGATGGATGCCTTTTTCGCTGCGAAGATACCCGAAGGCATTGTCGCCGCTTATCTGGAAAGTTGCCGACTTTACCCCGGCTTCCTCCCCATCCAAAAAGTCCAAAAGCTCGAACTTAAAGCCGCGCCGGTCTGCCCAGCGGCTGTACATGCGAAGAAGCATTCCTACCCAGTCGCAGGATTCCGTGCCGCCGGCGCCGGGATGCAGGTTTACTACTGCGTTATAGGAATCGTATTCGCCGCTTAGCAAGGTATCTACCCGCAACTGTTCGTAGCCGGCAACAAATGCTTCCGCCAGCTCTTCTGCTTCCGACACTAAAGACGGATCCTGGGCCTCGATGCCCATCTCGCATATTGTAAGTGCGTCGTCATATGAAGATTGCAGTCTTTCAAATGATGTAACCTTGCCGCGAATGATTTTTAGCTGCCGCAGCACTTCTTGAGACCGGGACGAGTCCCCCCAGAAGGCGGGATCGGTGGTCTTTGCCTCCAGGGATTCTACTTCTTCTTTGGCCTTGGCCAGGTCAAAGTGAATCCCCCATTTCGATGAGTTTAGCCTTGTATGGCGTTAGTTTACGCATTATTTCTTCCAGTGCTAACAAATTCTCAACTCCTTCTATTCCTACTAACTGCAATTGCCCGGCCAATCAATATAGCCGCGCCTATCAAAATCAGTTGAAGTGTATAATCTGGGGCAAATATCAGCAGTGCCACAACGAAAACCCCGCAAAGAAGTATCCGTTTCCATTCCTGTGTAATAAACCCACGAAGGCGCTGGGCTTGGCTCTTGGTATACCCATCCGGGAAAATGGTGGTTATAACCCAAACCAGGGGTACAGGTACAACAACTAACACCAGAAGCACGATAGCCGTAATGGCAGCCAGGCTCATAGTTGGGTGTACCGTCTTGCCGTTACATCGTATTCACGCATAGCTATCTGTCCCACCTTGCACAGCGATAAACCTGTCCTTAGTTACAAATCTGTCTATAATTGCAGAGCATTGCCTTAACCACAAATCCATTCATGCCAGCCTATACCGCTTTATTCTTACAGCAATTCTTATACTTCTTCCCACTACGGCATGGGCAAGGGGAATTGACCCCGATTTTAGGGTTTGACCGCTTAGCAGGCTTTTTCACGGCGGTTTCGTCCCGGTGAGTAAACTGGTCTTCCTTTTTAACAACCTGGCGCATCCGTGGCTGTTTATCCCCCGTTTGCAGGTGGACATTAAACAGCTTCCATACGGTATCCTGCTGGATATTATTGCTCATTTCCTCAAACATTTCAAAGCCCAGGAATTTATATTCAACCAATGGGTCCCGCTGGGCATAAGACCTCAGTGAGATACCCTGCCGCATCTGATCCATCTCATCGATATGGGTCATCCAGCGAGTGTCTACAGAGTTCATCAAAAATGCCCGTTCCCAGCTTCGCATATCGTCTACTTTTTCCTCAAGTTGGGCATAGATTTCCAGGGCATCATCGTATAGGCGCTCCTTGACGGCTTCTTTTTCGATAGATTCCAGTTCCTCTCTTTTTATCTCCAGTATTGGCTTATGGTAGATAATTAGGAGGTGCTTGTTAAGCTCGTCAACTTGCTTTCTCAGCTCGTCTATTTCATCGCTGTCGGTGAGATGGCTGTCCACTGCCCTGCCCAGTACGGCTTTTAGCATACGCTTTACATGGTCTTGCAGGTCTTCACCGTCGATTATTCTATTGCGCTCGCCGTAGATTATTTCCCGTTGCTCGTTCATAACCTGGTCGTATTGCAGCAGATGCTTGCGGATGCCGAAGTTGTTGCCTTCTACTTTCTTTTGGGCACTTTCTATGGCTTTGGACAACATGCCGTGTTCGATTACATCGTCTTCCTTCATGCCCATGGCGTCGACTATCCTGGCCATGCGGTCGCCGCCAAAGAGGCGTATCAGCTCGTCTTCCATGGAAATGAAGAATTGAGACTCCCCAGGGTCACCTTGACGCCCGGCGCGGCCTCTTAGCTGGTTATCTATACGCCGGGCCTCGTGGCGCTCTGTGCCTATAACCTTTAGGCCGCCCAGTTCTCTGACGCCTTCACCCAGCATAATATCCGTACCG
>Ga0123355_10002272_pt1 | contig 27128 bp, 22 predicted proteins | sample TergutEmb28metaG_3_FD_89872 | JGI IMG/M metagenome (GOLD analysis project Ga0123355, IMG submission 89872) | Embiratermes neotenicus P1 segment gut microbial communities from Petit-Saut dam, French Guiana - Emb289 P1 | ecosystem: Host-associated > Arthropoda: Insects > Digestive system > Gut ... | reverse complement strand
TCATTTTCAGACACACATTTTGTCCGAGTGGAAAAGTTGAGCCAAATCAACTTTTTTGAACATATTATCCGCAGCGACCTGCACTTTTAGTGAAATTTGAGCACACTTTTTGTCCTATAAGCCAAAAAGTACTACGCTGGTGACTTAAGATTTGTAGCTGAAGTATTCAACTTGCTATTCTGCAGTAGACTTCCACCGAATAAAGCGACGCTCTGCCAAATTAATTGCCTCATACATTATTACGCCCATCAAAGCCATCGCTATGATGCCTGCAAACATGGCAGGGAAATTCATACGGCCCCATTCATTAATGACGTAAAAACCAATGCCCGTATTACCCGCAATGGACTCAGTCAAGAACAGAACGGCAATGGCAGTACCCGCACTAATTCGTAGCGCGGTAAAGATATTTGGCAGCGTGTACGGAATGACAACGTGCCGTGCAATATCAAGCTTGCTTGCACCAAGTGAGCGCACACTCAATACAAGGTCTGGCGAAATTGACTTTGCGCTATCACGCGCTGTCACCATAGTTTGAAAAAATATTACTATCGCAATAAGCGTAATTGCAGGAGCACTGCCCAGCCCCATTAGAACGAGCAGAACAGGAACAAAAACTACCTTTGGTACGGGATAAAGCACGTACAGCAATGGAGCAGCTACAAGATCTGCACGAGGGCTTCGCCCGACAAGCAAGCCCAAAATCGCACCACCCGTAATGCCAATAAACATTGCTGCCAGTATGCGCCACAATGATATGCCCAAATGCGGAAGCATGTCAGGAAAGGAATAGTACAACTGCGCAAGTGAAATCACAGGTTGTGGCAGTGCAGGATTATCAATGAGCAGCGCAAGCAGTGCCCAGCCTAGCAGGATGGCAATTGTCGCACCAATGTAGCCGATAATCTTTTTTAGGCGCAACTTCATTAGCCACCTCCTCGCAACAGTTCGCGCAGGTGTGTACACTGCTTATGAAAGGTTGTGCTTTGACGGTAATCTGTTGACCCCATCTGCGGATTATCAATGATTGTTCGAATTGTTCCCGGACGCGATGTCATAAGCACAATACGTCTGCCTAATAAAACCGCTTCTTCAATGGAATGTGTCACCAGTATCTGAGCGTAGCCTTCACTGCGCCATAAATCCAGCAAGACATTTTGCAATTCTTCACGCGTTAGGGCATCAAGTGCAGATAGAGGTTCATCCATCAACATGATATCTGTATCAAGTGCCATTGCACGCGCAAGCGCAAGACGTTGGCGCATGCCACCAGACAATTCAGCAGGATAGGAAGCAGCAAAGTCTGCAATGCCAACCACTGCGAGAGCATCCATTGCCTTTTCATGAGCTTCTTTACGCGAAGCACGCTGCACTAATAAGCCTAATGCCGCATTATCGAGCACTGTTTTCCAGGGTAATAAGCCGTAGCCTTGCAAGATTAGCGAAGTCTGCTTGCGCGGACTCGTAACGGCATCGCCCGCCACCAAAATCTGCCCAGATGTCGGAGTGATCAAGCCTGCAATCAGATTCAATAAGCTGGTTTTGCCACAACCGCTTGGACCAATAATGGCAACAGGCTCGCCACTTGCAATTGACAAGGAAAATGCATCCAGCGCACATGTTTCTTTCTGGGCAGACAGGTAAACCAGCCCAACATCGCGCAGCTCAATTGCTGTCGCACCACTACTTGCCTTTGCTGTTTTGTGTGGTAAATCTGTCATGGTCAGCCTCTGCTGCCTATTGATCTGCTAACTACTATTGCCATTCTTGCTGATATTCAGACTGGTACTGGCCATTGCCGTAAGAATCGTCTACTGGATTGATTTCAAGAAGAGTAATTTCAAACCATAAGTCCTGATCAGCCTGCACCATTCCAGGCATACCTGCTGGACCAAAGCCCATATAAGCAGGGACTTCCAGCGTCCGCGTACCACCAACCTGCATGCCCACAACACCTGCGTGCCAGCCATCAATAACATCGCTGTTCCCCACCACAAACTGATAGGGGCCGCCTTGAATGTCAGAAGAATTGAATAGGCTATCGTCGTCAAACAGGTAACCTTCCCAGTCGATGAGCACCGTATCACCGTCTTCAACTGCAGGACCTGTACCCACTGCAACGTCCTCATATCGAAGTTCGGTCAACTCGTCAGGTTCAACATACTCTGGAGGAGTAACAATAATTTCCTGGGCATCGTCAGCAGATTGGGGCATACATGCACTCACAAAGACTGCAAGTGCAGCCATTAAAATGACGCTTAGCACATATAGCGTCATGCGCCTGAGTTTAACCATATGCTTTATCGCCCTTCCATGTAATTTAGGTTGCATGTGCTTGCAGCAACTGTACAATTTCGCCATCCAATCGTACCACTAACTGCCATCTTTTACACAAACAGTGTATTATGGATAGGGTTATTCGTAAAAATAGAAAGGCGTATTGCAGTGACAGTCAAAACACGTATTTTTATTACACTACTCGTCCTAGTGGTGGGGCTTTTTGGCATCAGCACAACAGCACAGGCCGCAGAAGAGGCAGACTTAATTAGCCTCAGCATTTTCCTGATGGAGATCCCCGAGGAGAATCGCTCAACTCTTACCGTGTACGGTCTGGTTGATCCAGAAGAAGTTGAGCTACCTGTTACCGTCAGCTTTGGCTTTCTTGAGATGTTTGAATTTAAGCAACTTGCAGAAATGGGCTTTGAAACGGGACAGATGCTTGGCGACATAGAGTTTGACAGCACAGAGGTAATAACTGCAGACGACGGCAGTGAAGTTATATACACTCTCACTCTAACAGAGGGTCACGGCTTTTTCGCTGGCTTTGAAATCGACAGCTTACTATATGACCGCAGTACGGAAATGGGCGACATGCCCATGGCCTACTTTATCTATCTTCCCCTGACTGATTTGCCAGTGTTAACTGTCGGATTTATTTCCCCTAGTCCTGAATTAATTGGGGCTGGTGCTGACGTGGAATTGCTCGCACAGCTTGAAGATGGTGAGCTCTATGGCATAACCCGCTTTGACGTTTCTCCAGACGAACCACAGGAATTTACTGTCGCCTTTGCCTCGCGCGCATCTCGTGATGCGGCACTTGCTGCTGCCGCAGAAGCAGAGCGTCTCGCCGACGATCCCTGGTATCAGATTAGAACATGGATTGCCAGTCCTATCGGCATTGCTACCGTCGGACTGAGCATTGCAGTGCTTGCTGGTATTACCATGGTTGTCGTCTTGATGCTTAATCAACGCAAGAAGAGTAGCGACAACTACGACTATGACTACGATTATGAGGACAGCGACCAATCGCCCACCTAGTTTGACGACAGAGTATGTCCATTAACTAAAAGTAGGTTACAGACTTGAAGAAGCTAACCAGTCGCCTAAGTCTGGGATGTGCACGTATAGCTGCACCGACACTAATCTATCGTCCGCGCAGTTCGCAGGCAGACTATGACCTCAACTACAACGCGTATTCACAAAAAGTACAAGGGGCTATCGAAAGTGGTAGCCCCTTTTTGAGTGCACGGCTTGGCAGTGTCGAGGCGCTTGCTTGCCTGTCACAGATATGGGAACAAAATGCATCTGCCCTGCGAAAAGCAATTGCGGCACCATATTTGCGACAGCTTCGCTTGCGCTTAGGCAGCAATGCAGGAGTCTTTCCCAACACTGATGAGCAATTTCACACCTTTTGCGCAGAATATCTTGACAGCTTAAAATCAATTGATATATTGGCTTCTTGGATACAACAAGAAGACCTGTTGGATAGCTACTTCACCCACCCACAAACAGTCTTTCTCGAAAACATTGTGCCCTTTGTCGGCGACAACCCCTGGAGTGCTACTCTTGCGGGCAAGCAAGTGCTGGTTGTTCACCCCTTTGCGCAATCTATCGAGACTCAGTACGCACAGCGTGAACTGCTTTTTGCAGATGCGCAAGTACTGCCCCGTTTTGACCTGATAGCATATCCTGCCGTTCAATCAATCGGTGGGCAGGTCATGCAGAGATCCGCAAATGGGAGCACTCTGCCAGATAACAACATGCCTGCAAATGTACGCGCTGTCCCAGATAATCGCACCGTATCGTATTCCAGCTGGACTGAAGCACTTGCACAGATGAAGACTGATATTGCTGCCCTTGACTTTGACGTCGCGATTCTAGGTTGCGGTGCATACGGTCTACCCCTTGCGGCACATGTTAAGGCGCTGGGCAAGCCAGCAATCCATCTAGGTGGCGTCACGCAGTGCCTGTTTGGAATCAAGGGAAGACGCTGGGCTGAAGACTACGGTTGGGACAAGCTCTATTTTAATGAACATTGGATTTATCCTGACGCAAGTGAGCGTCCAGCCAGCGCACAATCAGTAGAGAATGCCTGCTACTGGGCCAACTAGCAAGATACAGTTCAATTTGCCCAATTCGGCTATACTTAATCGCATGACTGCGGCATGTAAAACTAGCAAGAACAGCAAAATCGCACTAATCACTGGCATTACAGGTCAAGATGGTGCCTATCTATCACGCCTACTTATCGATAAGGGCTACGAGGTGCATGGCATTGTTCGTCGCAGTTCTGACCACAATACAGCACGTGTTGACCAATTGCGTAAAAGTTCTGACCAAAAAGCGGCACAGCTGAATCTGCACTTTGGCGACCTGACAGATTCTGCGGGCATTATAAGCATAGTCGACGCAGTACGCCCTGACGAGATTTACAATCTAGGCGCACAGAGCCAAGTGGACATTAGCTTTTCGACACCAGTCTATACCGCAGACGTTGACGGACTGGGAACGCTCCGCCTACTCGAAGCAGTACGCGTTTTGGGTCTTGCTGATACAACGCGCATCTATCAAGCAAGTACCTCTGACCTATACGGTACAGGCGGTGGAGCGCGTCCAAAAAACGAATTAACTCCTTTTGCACCTAATTCGCCCTATGGCATCGCAAAGCTATACTCGTATTGGATTGCGGTGAACTATCGCGAAGCATACGACATGTATGTCTGCAATGGCATCTTGTTTAACCATGAAAGCCCCCTCCGTGGCGAGTCTTTTGTTACACGCAAAATCTCGCAAGCCGCTGCACGCATTAAGCTAGGCAGGCAAGAAGTACTGCAGCTGGGCAACCTTGACGCACAGCGCGACTTTGGCTTTGCAGGTGACTATGTTGATCTGATGTGGCTAATGTTGCAACAAGACGTAGCTGATGACTACGTCATGGCAACAGGCACGCTGACCTCAGTGCGCGAATTTGCTACTGCAGCGTTTGCGCACGTTGGCATTGAGCTGCGTTTTGAAGGCAGCGGTTTGGATGAAATTGGCATTGACGTTGCGAGGAATCGTATCGTAATTGAAATTAGCGAAGAATTCTTTCGTCCTACAGATGTTGAAGTATTGGTCGGCGATGCCTCAAAAGCACATAGGCAGCTTAACTGGACACCCAAGACGACGCTTAGAGAACTGTGTGCCATGATGGTTGAATTTGACCTGCAGCGTGAACAGAACCTCTAGGTAGGCACCATGACTGATGTCATCTATGATTATCAGGCATTTTCGATGCAGCAAACAGGCGGTGTCTCACGTTACTTTGCTCAGCTAATCAAAGCATTTGAGCAAGATCCAGATCTCGCAGTCACACCTTATCTGCAGCTGTCTTATGCTGCCAATCGCTATTTAAAGGACGGCTTAGACGTAAAGGTAAGTCCACTTTTTCACCGCTATCAAGGACGTGGACGTGGCAAGCTGCAAGGCATCGGCAATATTGCAAATAGAAATGCAACTTTCCAGCTGCTGTTGCGCCACATGGATGCCATCTATCATCCCACTTATTTTGACCCATGGTTTTTACACATGCGCGAAGGACAAAAAAACCTGTCATTTGCCAATCCAATGGTAGTAACTGTCCACGACATGATTCATGAATTACGGTCAGACCAGGTCGCAGATCCACAAACAGTGGCAAAGAAGCGCGCAATGATGCACCATGCTGATGCCATTGTTGCAGTCTCTGCAGCAACAATGGACGACATCGTTGCACTATATCCTGATTATAAGTCAAAAATCACTGTCATTCATCATGGCAATAGCTTGGATGATGAGGTGACCGTCGGCAACTTTCCTCATGATGAGCCTTATCTGCTCTTTGTGGGTAATCGCTGGGGGTACAAGAACTTTCACGCTGTCGCCCATGCCTGTGTACAGCTCTTTGCAGATTATCCAGATTTGCAGCTGGTCTGCGCTGGCGGTGGAACATTTACGTCTGCTGAAATGGAATTGCTGCGATCGCTGGGCATCTCGTCGCGCGTTATGCAGCATAATCCCAGTGACGAAGTATTGAAAGCTATGTATCAGGGGGCAACAATCTTTGTCTTTCCTTCGCAATATGAAGGGTTTGGACTACCTGTCCTAGAGGCAATGGGTAACGGTGCGTCCTGTGTGCTCAGTGACAGCAGCTCCCTGCCAGAAGTAGGTGCAGATGCCGCATTATATTTTGATGCAGGCACAGCAGATGGTGGTGCAGATGAACTGGCACAGCAATGCAAATGTATACTTGATGACAGTACGGTGCGCAAGCGGCTAATAGCCGCAGGATATAGTCGTGCAACACAATTCAGCTGGCAAAAGTGTGCCCAGCAACATGCAGACCTCTACGCCAGTCTACACGCAAAAGTAAAGACAACACCATGAATAAGCCACGTATCGCGATTTATCTGGAATGTGACACTGATGTCGGCGGACAATATCAATATGCACTAAGCATGGTAGCTGCCCTTGCCCAACAACAGTCCTTCGACCTGTATTGCTACAGTTCGCGCAAGATATGGAAAGACTATTGTGCGCGACATGCAATCACGTATCGCCCTTTCCCCACAGGCTTTGCAACCCATCGTCTTTTCCAACGCTTTATCAGACGCTCCTTAGCAGATGCAAAACCATCTGCATGGGTCGGCCGCCTACTACAGCGTGTAATCAAAGTGGACAAGATTGATGTCATAGTATTTCCCATGCCGACTACTCTTGCATCTAACATGCCAATTCCAAGCATTGTCACAATCCACGACCTGGTTTATCGCTATGTGCCAGAAATGCGTGGTGACGGCGAATCAGATGCTGAATACTATGACGATCTGTACCAAAATATCCTTGACACCGCAGGCACCGTTTTAACTGATTCCGAACTATGTGCACAACAGTTGCGCGAAGCATTCCCTACTAAAGCTGCAAGCGCCAATATTAAAGTATTGCCCTACTGTGCTCCACCCTACATAAGTGAATACCTGCAGGCAGTGAAAGATAATCCTCAGGCAGTACTCGCAAGCATCAGTAGTGCCGTTCGTGACGCTGCAGCACGTCCCTTCATCTTTTACCCTGCATCATTTACGCGCCATAAGAATCACGACCAACTGCTATTGGCATTGCGACAACTTGCAGATGAAGGACTTATGGTCAATGCTGTCTTTTCCAGCCCGCCCTGGCCGCCTGCCAACGAAGTAAAAGCTCTGATTGCAAAATACAATCTGCAATCACAGGTCACCCTGCTCTCCTATGTCAGCAACCAGGATATATGCTACCTGTACCAGCAGGCACGGGCACTGGTAATGCCAACCTTCAATGGGCCTACTAACCTACCACCCCTTGAGGCATTTGCCCTCGGTTGTCCTGTGATGATTTCAGATGTGTTCAAGGAATCTGAGCAGTTGCAAAGTGGTGTACTACTTTTTGATCCCAGGTCACCTGAAGACATCGCACGTGCAATACGTCAAATCATAACTGACGATACCTTGCGCAATAGGCTAATCGCAGAAGGACACCAGCGTGATAAAGAATTGAACCTTGACGCATTTTCGGTACGATTTGCAGATATCATTACTGCAGCCCTTAGTGAAAAATAATATGAGCAGTTCAGCTAATATGTCTGGCACCTCCAGATTACTTCGCAACACGCTTGCAAATGTATCTGCACACGTAGTAACGGCTGCTGTTGCCTTTATCACACTTCCCTTCATGTTGGCACATTTTGGAATGGGCTATTATGGCGTATTTGCGCTAGTCATTTCACTGGTGGCATTCGTCGCATTATTTGATTTGGGAATGACAACCGTATTAATTAAGCGGGTTGCCCAGATTGACGTGATGGAACATCCGCAGGAATTCGCAGGCACCATCAGGTTGGGCAGGCGCTGGCTTGCACTCTTTGGCATCATTAATGCAGTAATCTTGGGCATGCTGGGATTCGCTCCTTTTCTGATCGCAAACTTACAGAGTGATGAAGTCTTTCTATTCCGCGCCATGCTCGCGCTTTACGCGCTCTCGCAGTTAATTATCTGGCCTGCAAAAATTGGAAATATTATCTGCGCAGGCAGACAGCGCTACGATGTCATTGCCCTGACAAATATTGCAGTCGCGCTTGCCAATACTTGTGCAATAGTCACTGTGCTGCTACTAGGACGTGGACCCTTAGTGCTCACTGCCTGTTTTGTGGCAATCAGCAGTATTGCTAGCATTGCTCTTGCCGTATATGCCCTACGCATGCAAAAAATATCATCTGCAGTAAACGCAAATGGCACAAACAGGTTACTGTCAAACGCAAGTCGCCACTTGCTGCGCCTCGCCCTGCCCATATTTGTAATCCAGATTGCCGTGTTTACCATGCAACAACAGGCCGACCGTGTCATTTTGGGAATAATGTTAGGAGCAGCAGCGATTGCACTGTACGAAGTTGCAGCAAAATTGGGCGCACTCCTGTTTCAAATAATTGGACTTGCAATTTCTGCTACTCCCTCGTTTGTTGCTCACAAAGAAACGGTCACAACACGCGAGGGAATGAATGATTTCTTTTTGACGGGGTCGCGCTATCTATCGCTATTGCTAATGCCCACCTTTATGATTGTGCTGGTTTTTACACCTGCAATTATTCACGTATGGGTGGGTCCAGAGTTTGCCATCAGCACCATAGCAGCGCAGTTCTTGATTGCAAGCGCACTGCCCTTTCCACTGCTGATACTAATCGATTCAATTTTGATTGCGCGCGACCAGTATAAGGTCTGGTTACCCTTTGCTATTCTGGTTGCTATCATCAATCTGATTGTTACTGCCCTACTGGTTTTGCAGCTGGGACTCATTGGCGTTGCCATTGGAACCTTTGTTGCCGCATTGTGCGATGTCGCCTGCAAGTTATGGGTGCTGCGCTCAACAATTCAATGCCCCGTGCGCAAATGGATACAGCGTGTGCTACTACCTGCCACAATAGCAGTGGGCATAAGTGCAGTGCTCGCCATAGCATTCACCACAATAGCCGTACCTGTAAACCTCACCCTGCTATTAATAGGGCTTTGCGCCACAATTGCACTGTCCTATGCGATAATTTTCTCAAGTATACTGAGCTCGGATGAGCGCAGCACCTGTCTACGACTTGCAAGGAGCGTTACCACACCATGGCAACGAACAAGGAAACATTAAGTTCTGCTGATAAATCTGGAAACAGAAAGCAGCGTATTGGCATCTATTTATCCTGTAAAACAGATAGAGACGAAGACTACGAGCGATCACTTGCCATCATGCAGGCACTGGGGCAGCATACGGATACCTATGACATCTACCTGTACAGCCCATATAAAATCTGGAAACAGTACTGTTGGCGTCGCCCCATCTTCTATCGTCCCTTTCCAACCAGCGGAGCATCAAATGCATTGGGCAGACTCATGTTTCGCAAATACCTTGAAGCCCCTGACCCGCCCGAATGGCTGGGAGAAATGCTTGCACGAAAGGCACGCGACGAAAAACTGATCGTGTTAATATTTCCTACGCCCAACAATATGGAAGATGTGGTCACCATTCCCGTTGTGCATCAATCGGATTTGCCCGCAGACCTTGATGCAAGTCCCATGTCGCTCTCAAAGCAACTGCTGACAGTTATAAAGACCGCCATCAACAATCACAAGAATGACTAAGTGAGCAATTGGATGAGCACATCCACTACTAGCAGACTGTCCATACATCAGCTGACGTGGTACTGCTTCTGCCTAATTTTTCCCGCAAGTGCACTGATTAATGGCATTGTGCCATTAATGGGCGAGCATGGCCTGTACGCCTTTGGTGGAATGCTGTCGATACGTGCTGCTGCATTTTTGATTCCTTTGAGTCTGGCAGGTGCATGCTGGGGCTACAGCATACTGCGCGGGCAAACGCAGTTGCGCAGTAATCCATTTCATTGGATTTTGCTTATACTGGCAGCGTTCATAGGACTTGCAACTGTATTTGCCGCAGAACAAACTGTTGCAGTTTTTGGTTCGCGGACAAATGGACAAGGTGCACTAATTTGGATTGCATATCTATTGTGTGCATTTCTCGCATCGCAATTGATTTCTTCGCGTAAGCGCATGCGGCAGATAATGTGGGTGATTATTGGCACAGGAACTACCGTTGCACTGCTTGCTTTAGGCGAAGTTTCAGGCATCATCACTACTGGCTTGCCACAACCCGATTGGATGTTGGCACGTGGCATTGCAACGATGTATACTTCTGATCATCTGGGCACCTTTCTTGTAGTACCCGCAATTCTTGCCATAGGACTTGCACTGACCAGCAAGGACAAAGAGTTCTATATGGCACTTGCCTGTACATTGCCGTTAGTGTATTCGCTGGTCTTTACGATGACGCGCGGTGCATGGGTTGGTGCACTTACTGGTGTTATCGTTTTGAGCATATTGCTTCTGGTGCGTAGTGATTTGCCAAGCACCAAAGATGGCTGGAAGCGTATTGCAATTTTATGGGTCGGGATTACTGTGGTACTGCTGTCATTTTTGACTGTTTTCGGCAGCACTGAATTTACACAACGATTTGAGCATGCGGTAAGTGATTTTCACACGCAAGGGCAAGCACTTGCGGGGCGTGGCACACTGTGGAACATCAGTTCTGAACTGATTGCAGGCTCTCCTCTTGTAGGGCTGGGTGCAGACAATGTCATCTATGCTTCGGGGCAATCTGTAAATATGCAGTCCCTTGAACGTGAAGGAGCTACTCTTTCGCTGGGCAGTCCTCACAATGTCTATTTAGAGCTCGCCTTAAACTTTGGCATAGGGTTTGCTCTATTGATGGCAGGATTGATTATTGGCCTATGCATTAAAAGCGTGCGAAGCCTTTTACGTAAGCAGTCTAAGAATAACGAGCTTGCTGTTTGGCTGGCAGCACTTATTGCTCTTGCTGTAGCCCTGATTACCGCAACTATCAACGTTGCTATCATGGCGTTATCTTTCTGCTTGCTTGGCTTTCTGCTAAGAACCTGTGACCACAAAGATCAGTACCGCAAGCTACAGAAGCAGATTCTGGCAGGGGCTGTCATTGTGCTGTCAGCAGGACTCTTAATCTACGGATCTATCGAGGGAGCAAGTGCTCTGCGTGGAAATGCTCATCTGCGAAGTCCCCATGCTACTATTGAGCGCAGTTTTGCTGCCCTCGACATTGCTCCTTGGCGAAAAGAGCCACTGACCCACCTGCTTCAGTCAAGTGGAGCTTTGTTAATGCGAGATGAACTGACTGTCGAAGAAATGTATCGCATTTTGAATTTCATTATCGAAAAAGATTCTTTAAGCCCAGAACCTCATCTTGCTATGGCGCAGCTACTTATAGATTTTGAAGATGATTGTACGCGGGCGCAAGTACACGTAGATCGCGCACTTGAATTGCGTCCATCATCTGCAGCCGCACATGAATTGCAAGTCAGAATAAAAGCTGTGACACAAGCAAAATGAGCAAGTAGTACATGCTGGTCATTCCAAATAGCATGTGGATGAAGTCAAAAAGCAATGGCTACTTATCACAAATTTAATTCTTGCATCAACTAAAAATCTAAGGAAATTGCAGGTTGTGCCAGCGGCCAATGTTGGTAACAAATGTATCAAGGCAAATTTGACAAAATTGAGAGCAAATTGGTCTAGTAGGGTATAATGAGAATACTATATTAGTTGGTCATTGGACGAACTGGCAGTTTTTGATGCCTACTTTATGAGGGAGCAAAATAATGCGCAGAAGAACTCGAACCAGAGCTAAGTTGCGACAGCAGCGAAAGACAAGGGGACTAGGAAGGTCACTTGCACTGCTTTTGGCAATAGTGATGCTTTCGACGGCTGGTATTTCAGCCATAGCCTTTGCAATCGGCTCAGATGATGTTGCGAGCCTAGATGCAGCCTATGTCGAAAACACTTACGAGGATGTAGTCACTGAGGAAGTCATCAATGAAACCGCAGATGCGGACACTGACGATGATTCAGTCACTGGAGATATAACCACAGGCGACAGTGCAGAAGCACCTGCGGAAACCACTACCGAATTCGTAGACGACAGTGCAGAAGCACTTGCTGCTAGCGATACAGCAGATTTGCCTAATGCTGCTGACGGCTATATTGGCATAGAGCCATTTGCGGTTGATCCCACCGTTCACTATTTCGCACTAGTAAATGGTGCTGGTCCTGGCGTCGATCAAGGATTTGTCACATTTGATGCCGCACGTCTTGCAGCTAACGCACAAACAGGAGTCAACAGTGTGATCTACCTGGTGCGTAACGCCTCTATCCCTGGCGGAGCAGATCAAAGTGTGCCCTCTTTTACCTCTACATTAAACTTGAATGGATTTACTCTCACTGCAAATTCAACGATGCTTATAAGTGGAACCATGGATCATTTCACGGTAAATGCAAATGGTGGCACGCTTGTGTTCACTGCAGCACAAGGTTTGCGAATGGGAGGAATTCAAGGAGGGGCTGGCAATCCAATGAACCAGTCCACCGCAACAATTAACAGCAATGTCATTGCAAGTCAAAATGCATTTATAGCTGGTCATGCCACAACAATCACCGTTAACGGCAATATCACTGGTGCAGGTGTTCCAAATGCACCTGGCATGGGCTCTGTCGTACTGCTGGCACAAAATAACTCCAGAATATACGTAACTGGAAACGTAACAGCAAGTGCAGTTAACCTTAATAGCACTGGTGCAATTACTGGCAATACTGCGCAAATCCGCATTACTGGAACCCTCACTGCCCCCAATAACTATGTTGGCTTTGGTCTTGCAAACAACCAATTTTACATGAAGGCAATCGGTGACTACGATCCAGTCAGCGAATTGGCTGGATACAGGCAATACAGCCACAACGATGCACGGCGTATCTGGGTACTCGAGCCAGGGCAGCAACCAGATCCTCTCACCGCAGTAGTTACTGCCCCTTCAGGTACTGTTCCCATTACAACAAATCAGGTAGTTATCACCTTTGACAGAGCAGTAAATACAGCAAGTGCAGGAACCGTAAGCCTTACGGGCACTGCTGGTGCTGCGCTCGATATGGCTAGTGCCGTATGGAGCAATGGCAATACTGTTTTAACCATTCCCCTATCTGGCTTGGTTGCAGGTGGAAGCTATTCAGTAACTGCTCAAGGATTTGTAGCAGAAGATGGTGGAACTATGCAAGCGCCTGCCATTGGAAATTTCAATGTTCCCGTAGAGCAAGGTCCTGACCCACTAGAAGTAACCAATGTTGGTCCCTCTGGTAATAGCGTGCCTGTTGACACACCAGACCTTGTTATTACTTTCGACAGAGAAGTGGATGTGACAGCTGGTGGAACGGTCACGATGATTTGGACAGACGCAAATGGTGTCGAACATATTCACACCTTTAATGTTGCGGATGGCACGTGGAGCAACAATAATACTGTTTTAACCTTGCCCATGCCGCCACTTGCGCCTGGAACTGCCTATAGAGTGACAATAAATAGTTTTACTGCAGCAGATGGTGGAGAGATGATAGCTCCGTTTATCCATAACTTTAGAACTGCTCAAACACAGGTACCAGATCCTGATCCAGACCAGCCAAGACCACCAGGAGAGCCCGGAGAACCTGGTGCTCCTGGCACAGATGGTCAGGATCGCAGACCTGCACAACCTGATGATACTACTGCTCCAAAGACTGGCGACAATGCCAACATTGTAGTGTGGATCATTGCATTTATCGCATCCTTCGTCGCACTAGGCGCAGGATTCTCTGATAAAAGATTCTTATCGAGGAAGGAGGTGTAGATATGAAAGATAAAACAATTATTACAAAAAATGCACCAAAAAGAATGTTCCTTGTTCTTGCTTTGGCAGTCGCGCTTGTCTTTTCCTTTGGCGCCATTGCTGGAGCCGCTGAATACAAAGGCTTCTCACCACTGACAAGTCAATGGGGACCCGTCAACCCAAATACGGGACTTCCTCAGCAAGTAGAACTTGCTGGCTTTGTCAGCTGGGACACAGCTCGAGCAGCAATGACTGCAAATGCGGGATCAATTGAGACTGGGGTTAATGTAGGTACTGTTCATGGCGGCTACGTGACATCAACTACTAAGTGTACAGTGTGTCACTCAGTTCACCGCGCAACGGGCATTCCTACAGGAACACCTGGTTTTGTGAATGGAAACGTGAACAACCAGTTGTTCCTAACTGCTGCAGACGGTGGATCTTGTACCACTTGTCACACTGATTGGGGTTCAGGAAGCTCTGCTCTGCTTGTAGAGTGGGCACAAGAAGATCCTGGCCCACATGACACTGTTGGCTCTTGTGGTGCATGTCACCGTGGCGGAATTCATGGTCGTGACACATCACGTTACCACGTCATGAATGTATTCATGTTGGGTGGAGGCACCGACGGCATCATCGATGACGAATACAACGTGTCTGCTCAAACAAGGGGAACTGGCTGGAATTGGTCTGGCTTGAGTGGCAACGTGTTTAATGCTCCTGCTCCTGCACGTGGTGCTACACCTGAAAATGGTGCACTGTGGTGGGCAAATGGTGGAACATCTCCAGCTGGTATGGGTCTAGAACCTACTGGAGTAAATCAGCGACAGTTTTCAGCTGCGCGCAGTATGGCAACAGGAGTTACCTGCGGTCAGGCAGGATGTCACGTATATTCTGCATTCGCAAATAATATCTGGGGTGCCAGTTTCACGCGTCCTGATCCAGATAATCCTGGTCAAACCATTGAGCTAACAGGCCATGTCGTGCCTGGACTGGGTGTGAATCAGGGTGTTAACACGGTCACACCTGCGACTGCTGCTACTACTTCTATGTCCTGCGGACCTTGCCATCCCAGTAACACCGCTGGTTTACCAACGACACATTTACTGAGTGCTACTTCAATACAGTGGAGACAGTTTGGCTGTAACCAATGTCACGACATGGTAGGTGTTGCAACTAGCTCAATTGCATTCCCCCACGGAAACAGAAACATTGACGTTTTCGAATGGAGTAATGTAGCTGGTCAGGCCGGTGCTAACGCCTTTACCGCAATAGAAATGACCACCGTGGACGAAGGAAACCTGTGGATGTATGCAGCAACCATTGCTCGCAGAGCAGGCGCTGGTGCTTCATCTGCAATGAACAGTACAGGTCAATTTGCAAACACTGAGTGGCGTGTTTTGACAGGAGTTACTAGTGGTACCTTTGTAGCAGGAACAACAGGGCTAACAGACGGCGCATGCTTGAAGTGCCACTTGCCTGCTGATAGCCAATCACTTGAAGCTATGGGTGCACACATTGGACCACAAGGCTTCACTGATGTTGCTACTTGGGGCACTCATGGATTTAACGCGGCGCGCTATCCTGGTGGTGTTGCATCATTTGGTCAGCACGCTGGTCAATCTATGAGGATTCATCTATACAGATAGAATCTGACGACAACATCTTTAGCATTTGCACTGTTAAAGCACCTCGAAAGGGGTGCTTTTTCTTGCAATATGCACAGCTAGTGCTTTCATGTTGTGTTCATGTTGTGTAGAATGGATTCCTGTGTGCTTTGTCCTGTTTAACGTTTTAATTAGGGAGTATGAATGAGTACTAGCAACAAGCAGCGAACGGGTTGGAACGATCCAGTTGCACGATGGCTTGGAATTTTTATTGCAACCTTGATTATTGGGTCATTACTTACCCTAATATCCTTATTTCTAATGGGTTTTTTGCGCTTTGATGACAGCACCGTGCAGAGCAGAGCAGAACGCGATGTTGCCTCGGCCGGATTGCGAATTCATGATAATAGCAACGCAGATGACTGGCAGAACTACATCACTGCCCTAATTGCAGATGGGCAACTTGAGCGCGCTGAACGCGAACTTGAGCGCGCAAAGGCCTTTGACCCAGATGTAGAGCGCGGTCAGCAGCTACTCTTTGCAGAAGCTGCACTGCTGGACGGTCAAGGCGACGTAACTGCCGCTGTTGAGATTTTGCGCGAGGTCATTGAAGAGAGCATTGCTGCCTATAAATATGAACGTGATTATGGCCCTGATGAAATGAACTGGGCACAGGCGCGTGGCATACATCGCAACGTCTCTGCAGGACTGGGACATATCATTTTTTATGAACTGGGAGAAGGCAACTACGATGCCGCACTTTACTATATGGACTTATTTCTTGAGCATTATCCCAGAGATGCAGGAATTATGATCGAGCGCGCAGAAGTCAGAGCTCAGATGGGCGATGCGGAAGGTGCTCGCGCAGACTTTGAAGAAGCTTTGCGCTTTATGCCCCACGATGAACGTGCACATGCAGGCTTGGAACAGCTAGGAGGCGCTGAATAATAATGGATGAGAAAAATACAAATGGCGCAACTGGCACAGAGGATGAAAACGTGAATAAAGACACAATGACCGATAATCAGGCAGCCGCAGAGGCAACGAGTGCTATAGCAGATGACGCAACACCAGAAGAGCTTGACGTTGTCGTAGACGACCAAGGAGCAGATGCGCAGAAGCGCATGCGCAGGACACTTGCTGTTGTCGCAGTGATCCTGATAATTTTACTTCTGTTGGGCTGCTTGCTGCTCAATGCACTTTTAGGAGACCGTGAAAGACCTGCAGAAGACACTGGTGGTGTCACTTGGATTCGCTCTGTTTATGCCTACGGACCTGAACCGCGTCAATTCATTGCACCATCATCAGGAAGCTTTCAACCAGGAAGCACTGATCTTTGGATAACTGATCCCAGCAGCTATCGCATGGTTCGCTTTGATTGGCATGGAAACTTTCAGGAAGTGTGGTACAACGATGGTGAAGGGCTTTCTGTTAACTTCCCTACCAGAATTGCAGTAGCCAGCAATGGTGATATGTGGATTACTGAAACTACTTATAGCCGTGTTTATGTATATGACAGCAACCAAAACCGCATTAATATGATGCATGTTCCTCGTCCCCACAGCATTGCCATAAACGATAACATTGCGATTGTTGGCACCGTTGGGGGAATTGCTGCTTTTGAGCGTGATGGAACCCTTATTGGCTTCTTGGGCGAACGCGGTCGCGAAGATGGCATGTTTGACATTGTCAATGGCGTGCTTCTTGAGCCTGATAATACTTTCTACGTAGTTGATACTTTTAACGCCCGACTTAGCAAATACAATCCAGATTTTGAACGTGAATGGATTGTGGGATTGGGCGAGCCCATCAGCGCAGGCAGCAGCGAAGAAGCGCTTGCTCGCGCAGGACAACAGACCGATGAATTCCCTGCTGGCATGCAAATGCCTATGGGAATTACCATGGATGCAGCTGGCCGTCTGATTATCATTGACAATATGGACTTTAGCGTTGCTGCTTTTGATCCCGCAGACGGAAGCTTCTTGGGCAAATGGGGTACTTTTGGCATGGAGCATGGCCAATTCATGAATCCCTCTGACATATCCTATGATCCAATTACTGATTCCTTCCTCGTTTCAGATAACGGTAATGGTCGAATACAAATTATCAGTCTGCCAGATTCTGGGGGCGACCTTGTCTCACAGCTGAATCGCCTACTGAATGGACCTCTCTCTGCCTGCCTGATTCCCTTGCTGTTGATAATTCTATTCATTATTCTGATGACCATTTGGAACTTCTTGAAAAAGAGACGCGAAAGGGCACTTCTTGCAGAAGAAGAAGATGTAGCCCTTGCAGATGCAGAGGATATGATTTTAGAAAGTTCTGAAGCTGATAACGCAGCATAATTGACTATGGCAAAGACTAAGCAGCAAAAAAGCACGCGACAACGAAAAAGTCCCAGACTTAGTGATGGTCGCATCATGCGAGCATCAGTCTGGGTTGCAAGCGTATGCTTTATCGTTGCCCTGCTGCCAGCAGCAGTGGGAACAGTCTGGATTCCTAGTTGTGAAACTTGTCACAATAGCGAGGATTTCCATGTGCAAACCGAGCTGCGTTCACATTCCCGTGCAACCTGCATTCAATGTCATGGTGGCATGGGCACTGGTCAACAATGGCAATACCGTCAGCGCGTTATGTACCAAATGGTAATCCCTGTATTTGGAAACCTATCGGGCAACCCTAACACAGTAGCAGACGACAATTGCCTGGTCTGCCATGCAGATATATTTGCAGAAACCACTTTTAATAACGGACTATTCATGAATCATGATGCAGGCATTGACGGACACAATTGTGTTGACTGTCACTCAACGGTCACTCATGGAATACAGAGTAGATTCCCTCGCACTTACAATATGAACAGCTGCCTAACCTGTCATGCGGCAAATGTGGGACGTTTTGGCACCACCAATGACTGTTCGCTCTGCCATGAGGGCAATCATGAATCGGTAGGTGTCACTGAGGTTCGTATGACCCATGGAAGTGAGTGGCGCACAACCCATGCTATGGGCAACTTGAATACCTGCTGGGCATGTCATCCTCAAGACTACTGTGTACGCTGTCACGGCGTTGGTTATCCTCACTCGCCCAACTACATTAGCGCGCATGGACGTGATGCAACAGACGCTAATGCAGACTGTGCCAGCTGTCATCAAAACACTCAGTGGTGTGATGACTGTCACGGCGGTCATGAGATGCCCCACCCTGATAACTTTCTGCAAGATCATGCGCAAATTGCTGACCATGTAATTGATGACGAATCTTGCTTGGTGTGCCACATTCAAAATGATTGTGCTGCCTGCCATGCAGCACATGCGCATCCTGGCGGTTCATTTACTCCCGAATCCAGATATCCCCACAGGTAGCATGTTATGAATTGGAATGACATTTGGACATTGAATGGAATCATTGACTGGGAGACCTTTACTTTCAGTCTCGATGGCGCCCAATTGACAAATTTTAGTGAATTGCCTGGTCGCGTTACCACACTGGTTACAGACCCTGCTGCAGACCCTGTTGCGGCAATGCTTGCCTTTGCGCTACTTGCAGTACTACTTGTTTTAATTGCTATTACTCTAATTTTGATTATCAATCGTCCAAAGACGGTTATCCGTGTTGAAAGCACAGATACAACTAATGCAGCAAGCAAGGGTGTGCAGAACACAGATGCCAGCAAGACAACGGCTACTGCTAAAACAAGGCCAAAAGTTGTCCTTGAGCGACGTACTGGTCAGACAAAAGATCCTATGCGCGTATACTTTACTATCGCATCTTTCATGATTATCTTTGTGCTGATGTGGGTAAGTACGGGGGCAGTTACTCGTGTCGATGTCGTGTGTGCCAGTTGTCACAGCAGTGACCTGCATGTCGAGCAATTGGCAGTCAGTTCCCACAGTGATGTCAGCTGTGTTAGCTGTCATGAAGCAGGTGGCTTGCTGGGCAGCATTACGACAGCTGTTCCCCCACGTCTGGCACATGTAGTAGTGGGTACTTTTTCCAGCGAGAACGTGCCCGGATACGACAGCTTTGCGCAAACAGCATGTGCCGACTGTCACGCAGGACGTTTGCAGAGTACCAGTATTAACAGTAATGGCCTGCTACGCATATCGCATGCAGGAATCATTGAAGCACGTTTTCCTTGCGCGCGCTGTCATCAGATTGACAGCGACACGGGAGCCATGACCATTGCTGACGGGACTATGCAAAACTGCGCTACGTGCCACTATTCAATGGACGTAGGCACGCTTGCTTGTGCAACTTGTCACAGAAACAACAGTCAGTACATATCAAGTCGACAACTTGATCCTGAGGCAGATTTTTCCAGGCAACTTATTCCACATTCGGTCTATACTGGCGATACCTTTTGCTATCGCTGCCATGAAACAGGACCTTGTGACAGTTGTCATGGAGGGATTCGCATGCCCCATCCCTCAAACTATGTTTATTCATCGCATGTTACCGATACCTGGGACTTTGGCATAGATGCCTGTGATGTTTGCCATACGAGAGGCTTTTGTGACAATTGCCACGGCTTTGAAATGGCTCTTACCGAATCTGAATGGGCAAGTCAGGGCGTAGGTGGACGACCTGTTGACCCGTAGAAAGCGTACAAAATGAATATATAAAGTGGAAAACAGCACACAGGCTGTTGACTGCTTGATATAATAGACATTCTCTATGCGAAAGGAGGTGTAACATGAAAGAGAATAAGGTAAAAAGTAACTACTTTTTTAAAGGAGAAACAAACATGAAGAGAACACTAGTTCTAGTTGTTCTAATAACGGCATTCGTCCTATCATTAACCGCCGTTGCTGGAGCAGCAAGATACGACGGCTTTTATGCTGGTACCGATCGTTCTGGCGAAGCTTATCTGCGTTGGGCTGATGCACAAGCTGCTTGGCAACGCAACACTGGTGCTGCACCAAACACTCCTGAAGGAGACCAAGGTACAGCTCACGGCAACTATCGTACAACAACTGCAAAATGTTTTGTATGTCACAGTGCACACCGTGCGTACGCACCGGCAGCAAGCACAAGCCTAGCAACTGCCATTAACAATAACCGCGGTCTAGTTGACTTTGGTGCAGGAAACTCCTGTATTACTTGTCACGCAACTGCAGGTGCTACTGGAGCAACCAAGCAAATCGAATGGGGAACCATGTACGGTAACGTAACCGATAATGGTCCACACGAAGACTTTGGTTGTACTGGTCGCTGCCACGCAGGCGGAATCCACGGTTGGGGCGGTTCTGAATTCCATGGCATGAACGTCTACCTATTGGGTGGCGAGTCTGATGCAGAAATGCGCGCTGACTTTATTGCGGGTAACGCAAATTCAATCATGCGTCGCACAAATCTAACAGGAATGCCTGGTCGCGCAAACAACACTAACGTTGCTCAAAATACAGATCCAGCTAACCTGCCCTACAATGTAGGCGAGCCTATGGGTCAGTATGCTACTGGAAATCAATTCAGCAATTTTGAATTCTGGGCAGACGGCACAACAGGTTGGGAAGGTGCTCGTGATGAGTGGACCTTTGGTCCTGCTTGGTTCCAATTTGGACCAGACACCCCACCAGCAAATGGTATGCCACCAGCAAATCTCTGGAACAACACGTACTTCCCAGAGACCGTCTTTGCAGCAGCAAAGGCAACAGCTACTGGGTACACTTGTGGTAGATCTGGTTGTCACAGCAGTGGTAACTTTGCCATCAATACCTGGGGCTTTGGCGCAGATCGCGTAGAAGATCCAGATGATGATCCTACCATTATGACAGCAATGACTGGTCATGCAACAGGTGCGTGGGGCTATGGTGGTCGTCGTACTGGTTGTGCTCCTTGTCATCCTGGTGGAGCAGGCGGTGGATATCGCTACTTCCCTGGTGACATTAATTGGCAGCAACCAGCCAACAATACCGTTGTAGGCTTTGAAGGGCTAAATGGCTGGAATCGTATTCCTGGTCAGCCTACGGGGACTGACGCTACCAACAACATTGGTAACCTTCCTGCACCAGGTGAGCCAAGTCTCACTATGGCAGAAATGATGTTTGAACTAGGTACAACACGTACCTATGGCTGTAACCAATGTCACGACATGATTGGTGTTGCAACAAACCGTCCGGCATGGCCACACGGTAACCGCAACATCCAGGCATGGGAATGGACTAACTTTGACAACATCGAGCGTGATGCTTGGGGCATGCTACCACAAGATACGTGGATTGCTTCACGTGTAGCAACTGATGTTGATGAAGGAAATCTGTGGATGTACTCTGCAAGCATCTCTCGCGTTGTTGCAGGTATTCCAATCAACAACGCTGCTGGAAACCTGAATGCTCCAGCTGCAGACAGCCAGCCAGGTAATCCTCCAGTAGGAATGCATGCAAACCAGCATTACTACGGACTTACCTTGAACTGGATGGAAGACTTGCTTGTAGCTGACCCTGCCTTTACCATCATCTATGGTGTTGGAAACAGCGGAGTCAATGCTGGTCAGGTTGGTGAAATCCAAGACGGTACTTGTCTGAAGTGTCACATGCCAACAGACGTTATGTCTGCACGCGCACTTGTAGAAACTCATAATGAGACTGCTGCTCCTGGGCACGAAGTCGAAGCAAGTGAAATCGTTGCAGTTGACGTTGCAAGCCGTTGGCACCAAGCACGTCGCAACACCACTGATAATTGGTCAAACAATATCTTTAATGGTGGACGTCAGGGCGTAAGACCGATTACAAATCCGGCAGATCCAAACTTTGATGCACTATGGAACACTGTTGAGCGTAACACTGGTCAATCGTCCAAGTACATGTTCCTCTTTAGATAAGATTTAGTTCTTACGCTAAGGCTGAACATATAGCTTGAATAAAAGGAGGCTGAGCAATCAGTCTCCTTTTTCTATGCACTACTAAATGATTTGCGAATTGATGTCTGTCAAACTAGATGGAATTGATGCCGTATTTTGTGCGCAAGCGATGGAGCTTTTTGCCCCATGGCACTAAAGTCAGGGCAAGAAAGATTGAAGTCGATACAGCGTGTGACACGTTCATTGGTAATCCCATGCCTATAGTTGTCATGAGACCTGTCCAGCCCGTTTGCCACGCATAAGCAATAAAAAATTGAACATCCATAAGTAATCCATACAGTAACGAGACTGCAATCCCGTATCCAAGTACAGCAATTTTAAAGGCCGGGGTAAAGAAATGTGCATTCTGATCATCGCGACAAAAGAATACACCTGCGAAATAACCAACACCGCCCCAAGCAAGCATTTGCCAGGGGGTCCAAGGGCCATGTCCTAATACCATGTTTGACACAAGAGCAACTAGCATGCCGCACAGAAGTCCTGCATGCCTGCCAAAAAATAATCCCGCAAGGACAATGAGCGCTGTTGCAGGCTGAAAATTAGGAATGGGCATGAGTGCAATTCTTCCCACTATCGCAATGGCGGCAAGCACTATTACAGGCATCAGGTCGCGAGGACGAGGCCGTGCCCTCTCAAGAGCAACAATCAGCGGAATCAGAACTGCGGTAACCACAAGTGACGACAAAAGCAGATTCATTCAAATAGCCTAGCCCGTTGTCGAATTCTTGCGAGGATTACCATCCCCTCCCATTCCTGAGCGAGCACAGCGAGTCGAAGGATCTTTAAGGTCATGCAACATCCCCTCATAAACAGCATCTATCAACTGCTCTGGAGTCGTGCAACCATCTACAATCTTGCGTGACATACGGCTGGTTGGCGTGGTGTAGAAACTATTGCCTGTAAAGAAGTCTTGTGTCTGATCACGTGTAATAATCTCACCATTTGCAAGTAGTGAACAGCTTTGGGTATAGCGTGCAGCAAAAGGCAGATCATGAGTCACAATAATGAGGGTCTTGCCTTGACATGCAAGATCAGTGAACATATCACCAATTTCTTGCTTTGCCTGTGCGTCCAATCCTTTTGTGGGTTCATCTAGCAGCAGAATATCTGGATCCAACAACAGAATTTTTGCCAATGCAAGTTTTTGTGCTTCCCCACCAGATAGGTCGAAGGGATGTCTGGCAAGCAGATGTGCAATGTTGAATTGCCGTGCCATTTGCTGCACTATCTCAATAGTAGCGCTATTTACTGACAGCAAGTCATCGCGAACCGTATCACAGACAAAGCTTGCCTTTGGGTCTTGCGGTAATGCTGCTAAGCTCAAGTCTTTTGCAATACATACTTGCCCCAACTGTGATTTCAGTAGTCCGCAGATAACGCCTAGCAGGGTTGATTTGCCTGAGGCATTCCCTCCCACTATGCCATGTATCGCTCCTTGCTCAAACTGTGCACTAAGATGCTTTAAGACAAAGGGTTCGTGCTTGCCATACTGAAAGCAGACATCGCGCAATATTACTGCAACACTTTTGGAGGACGAAATATTCAATGATGCGCTTTGCTGTCGCACACAAGATCCTTCGCTGCGCTCAGGAATGACTATCTCCGCCTCACAAGCTGCGATAAGCTGATTATTGCCTAAAGCATTGAGATCTTGCAGTGAGCATGGAGTAATTGTCTGACGTGAGGCAAGATAAACACTTAGCCATCTGCGTCCAGACCTGACATCCAGTGGCCATGTTATGTCACCATGCCCAGAGCAAGCAACAGCGATTTGGGTTGGCTCTGGCAAAAAAATCGCGAGTTTTTTGCTGTCGGCACAATAAGTCACAAATTCCTGTGAAGTAAAGGTCTGGACTTGCTGATGCACAGCTTCGCGAACATCGTGTAACAGCAGAACCTGATCACTCAAGGCCAGTGTGTCATCTAATCGATGTTCACAACACAAAATGGTTGTGCCCAATTCAGTATTAACACGACGTAAGTGACGCAGAAAATTTTGCGCAGCTATTGGGTCAAGTTCTGCAGTAGGCTCATCTAGAACCAAGATGCTAGGATCAGCAACCATTGCTGCTGCCAAGTTGAGGATTTGCTTTTGTCCGCCTGACAGTGTATGCGTAGATGATTCAAGCAGGTATTCAAGCCCAAAATAGCTCGCATTCTCGGCCACTCTACGCCTAATTGTAGTCGTTGACAAGCCCTGATTTTCTAGTGCAAACGCCAACTCGTGAAAGACTGTATCTGTAACAATCTGATTGTCGGGATCTTGCTGAACAAAGCCGATAGGTGCAAGGTCACTGCCATCTGCAATCATGACGTCACCTAAGCGTGTGCCGTGCGGAGCAAGGGACGGCACCAGATGACGTAATAGTGTTGTTTTGCCACTACCCGTGCGTCCAAATAGCAAGGTAAACGAACCCACAGGAATAGTGAGATTAACATCACTTAGAATTGGAGCATCTTCTTGGGGGTAGGTGAATGTTAGGCTTTGCGCACTGACTGCATCCATCGCAACTGCTGTCCCCCTTCCAACACTAAAGGAAAGGACATGAGGACAGCGGCAGCAAACAATGCAATGCCTGAAAGTTGCTCAGTCCCATAAACCACAGGGAAAAAACCAAACTCGCGAGTAGTAATAAACAGACTGGCTGTCCCCATCACAATAAGCATCCCAAAAGCAATCAACATGCAGATGTCGCGCATCGTTAGATGGTAGCTGCGAAAGCTGCTGCGCCTTACAGCACTCTTTGTGTCGTCGCCATTCTCATATTTGCCCTCATATCTATCTCCATATCTACCACTATATCCACGGGCCTGCATGGAATCTGCCGTCTGAATCGCATCCTCAATTGACCAAGACATCAATGACGACAATGCCTGTGTTAGTGGACGTACTCCTCTTGCTTTAGGATTGAGCATCTTTTGGGCATTGCGAATCTGGACAAATCTCTGCTTGGTTAAGGGAATCCATCGTTGCACCATTGCGACGCTCAGTGCTATTGTGGGCACAATAGGCGCAAATAGATATAAAAAACGATCACTGGTCATAAACTGGGAATACAGACGAAACCAGAACATTATTGCGGTGAGCATCAAAGCGATGCTTGCACCAAAAAACAGGCTCTCAAGGGTAAACGTCCATTGTCCAATGCTTAGTAGCTCTGTTGCTCCACGATGGTTAAACAGCATATTGAACAATATAACAACAAGCGCCATAGGAATGACCCATTGCAGCAATTGCCACAATCGTGCAATACCCATATACAAGCAGATATTCAAGATCGCCAATCCTGCAGACAGTCCCAATATCGCAGGATGATAACTAAGCAAGGTCAACAGAATCACACCTGCGAAAAACAGCAGCATCACTGCAGGATGCAGTAGTGAAAAGCGTGTCGCAAGTTGCGCACTACGCCCTACTCTGTTGACAGAAATCCTAATTGCGTTCCTGTCAGAATTACCAACCGCCTGCACCAAGGTCTGCCCCATTATTCAAGGTATAGCGCCACACGACACTGTCTCCTGCGCTAAGTGTTTTTGCAGATGCAGAAGCATTGGGAAACTGTCCATTAACACTGAACATCCATCCACTTTGACTGCCAAAATCATTCATAGATAAACCACCAATGCCTGTAACAAGTGCGCCACTTGTATTGACTCGCACACCGGTTGCATCTAAGGCTTGCCTAACAGTAGCATTCTGGGGCACCGTAACATTTCTGCGAGAAAGTATCACTCCTCCGCTAGCGATACCAGCAATGCGACTGGGATTTTCAGCGTGCGCTGTCCGTGCCTCGACTTCAACAGAAACTGTTATGGTCGCAGGTGTGGTGCTTTGCGATGTAGAGCTCGTTGTTGAAGAGGACGACCCAGAACCTTGAGTATTACTGCCTGTACCTGATTGCCCAGAACCGGAACTTCGTGATCCGCTCGATGTGTTTGATCCTGACCCACTTCTGTCAGATCCTGTAGAACTGTTGCGAACAGCAGAATCAGATGACCCAGCAGTAGAACTTCCACTGCCACGAGAATTGTCATTTACAGTAGAACTGCTTCCTGCACTACTCGAATTTCCTGATGATGTGTCAGCGCTATCTGATTGAGATGACTGGGCGGCTGTATCAGCTTCAGCATCTTCATCAGAGGCATCGTCTGCGTCTAAATCCTGGTCAGACTCAACATCGCGAGCATCTGCTGTACTGGTTGTCTCGACTGCAATGTCTGCTGCTTCAGCACTTGTATTTGCAGGCTCAGAACTACTGCAAGCAGCAAATATGGCTGTGCACAGCAACGCACACGCTGATACCAGCAGTAGTCTAATTATCTGGCGTATCATTGTTATCATCAGCAACAGCTGCCTCTTTCGCTTTTTTCTTCTTCATGTCTACAATCTTTGTCACAATAATCGCTGCAATAATTGAGGCCGCAAAAGATCCTAACAATACCCATCTGGCAGTATCTGTAAAGTCGCCTGTCTTTGGCGCAAGTGTGTTGCGAGCAGCATCTTTGGCTGCTATTGCAGATGCTCTATCGTCAGGTGCAGTGCCACCACCATTGTTACCGCCACCATTGCCCGTATTGCTGCCATTATTCCCATTATTCCCAGTGCCACCAC
>Ga0123355_10002271_pt1 | contig 27130 bp, 29 predicted proteins | sample TergutEmb28metaG_3_FD_89872 | JGI IMG/M metagenome (GOLD analysis project Ga0123355, IMG submission 89872) | Embiratermes neotenicus P1 segment gut microbial communities from Petit-Saut dam, French Guiana - Emb289 P1 | ecosystem: Host-associated > Arthropoda: Insects > Digestive system > Gut ... | reverse complement strand
CCTTTTTCGTTGTTTTCAGTAAAAAAGGTTGATGAAATGCCTGTTTTTCAAGTGATAAGTTGGTGGTCATCAACCTTTTTCGTTATTCTCGGTAAAAAAGGTTGATGAAATGCCTGTTTTTCAAGTGATAAATTGGTGTTTATCAACCTTTTTCGTTGTTTTCGGTAAAAAGGTTGATGACAGTCTACCTTAGATATTTCGTTACTACAAACACTTGGAATTTGATACAGTTATTCTTTACAAGCCACTAGCTAGCAAGTACTAGATGTTATAATATCCTTACTTTACTCTAACATCTTGGATTTAAGGACATTGCTTAAAAAGATTCTATCCATTCTAAACAGCGAATAGTTCACCTTTAATCATATGAAATATCCCCCTTTATTTGAACCCCGAATTGTCATAACAGCAACTCCATCTATGTCATTTTCGTAGAGTAAGTTCCAAAACGAAACAAAAGTGGTTACTCGCATCCTTTGGGAATAAACCACTTTAAAATAGTTATCTAAAATTTATGAAATTACTTTTCCACTAATTTTAGATGAGGTACAGTCTTAGGATGATGTTTACTGAGAATAAAACTTTAAAATATAGTTTCGTTAAGTGTCTTCAATGATGAAATAGTATTTTCTAGTGGACTGCCAGAGATACTTGTTTTGTTATCTAGATAATTAACTGTTTCATTAAGCAAAATTTTAGCACCTTCAATAATTTTTTGATTATTGGCAACTCTTTTTTCAATTTCTTCTTTACAGTCATCAATGATAATTCGGTTAACAATGCTTTTTGAATTTTGGATAAATTGCCCTTTAGCCGCCTCCAATGACTGGGACACACTATCAAATACATCAACGCTTTCACCTATGTACAAATTGCTAAACCTAGCAACATACTTAACCATACTGTTAATTTGCTCTATTGTGATATTTGCAGTCTGGTGAACCCTTTCATACTCACTATCTTTAGCTACGTTTTTAAGTTTAGATAGAATATTATGAGTTTCTCTTTTAAAATCTACTTTCTTATCAGACTCTGGCTCAAGTCTTTGAACTGCATTTTTTTTATCAATAAATATCATTGCTATATAGATCATTGCTAACAAAATAGCTAGGAAAGTTGCGGTATTTGAATTTAATTTGTAACTATTTAAAACCTCATCAGTTATAATGTCTAGATCAAAAACTGCACGCCAATAAGCAATAGCAGTGAATAAAAATAATACTATCGGAATTAGTAAAAAATGTTTCATTTTCATGTTTTAACACCTCTCTTTTACCTGTATGGTGGAGTATTTTTTCTAACTCTGATCTTAGGCAACCACCTAGAACTTCAACGTCAATCCGACAGGGCAATGATCCGACCCTAAAACATCCGCATAAATCTTTACAGCCTCAATCTTATCAACTAAATCCTCAGATACTAAAAAATAATCAATTCTCCAGCCAACATTACGTTCTCTTGAACCATAAGACCACCATGTATAAGCACCTTCTAAATTGGGATTAGTATAACGAAATGTATCAATAAATCCTGCCGCAAGCAAATCAGTAAACTTGCTACGCTCTTCTTTTGTAAAACCAGCATTCTTATGATTAGATTTATGATTTTTCAAATCAATCTCATTATGAGCCACATTTAAATCCCCACAGATTACAACACCTTTTTGCTTACTCAAATTAACTACATAATCTTTAAAATCATCTTCCCATTGCTTGCGGTAATCTAACCTTGATAAATCTCGCTTCGCATTTGGTGTATAAATAGTCACAAAGAAAAATTCTTCATACTCGACCGTAATTAAACGACCTTCCCTATCATGTTCAGGGATTCCCATATCGTAATAAACAGCAAGGGGCTTCTGTTTAGCAAAAACGGCTGTTCCAGAATAGCCTTTTCGCTCAGCTGAATTCCAATATTCCTCATAACTTCCAAAATCGAAATCCATTTGCCCCTTACGTCCGCTACTTCTCAGTTCAAAAAGGCGCTGATCTTTATTCATCTTAATTTCCTGCAACCCAAGTACATCAAATCCTTCTCCATTAAAAAATTCCATAAACCCCTTAGCCATACACGCTCTTAACCCATTCACATTCCATGAGCCTAGTTTAAACTTCCTCTTACTGTCAATCATATCCTCACTCCATTAACAATCTTCATTACTACCACGTATCAGATGGTCGAACATAAACTCTTTCATCTCTTTTGCCTCATTTCTTTTTGATCTCACTATACTAGTATAACACAACTAAGCACTTTAAAAAAGCAATTGAGAAATAAGCTATATCATTCGTGCAGGCACAATCCAAACATCTTCCATTAGCGGCAACCGCTCTTTCGCTAAACAAATAACCGCACCAGTCCCTCGTTTTTTACCAGGGATTTTATCCAACACCTCAAATGATTTCACCATTTCTTTCTTTGGATCACTACTCGTCTTAATCTCAATCGGATGCAACATCGCGCCTTGTTCAATCACCAAGTCAATTTCTCGCTTCTCTTTATCACGATAATAATAAATCAATTATATCTTATTATACGAAAAAAAGCTAGCCATACGACTAACTCAGGACTGCTTCTACATTAGATCCACTTAGTTTAAGCGTTGTACTTTAGATGAAGGCAGATTTATTCTTGATTTTTTTATCCACTATGTTCTATCCAATTTTTATAGAAATTATAAATATTTTCATCATTAATTACTGCCCTACACCGATTCATCGGTGGTGTATCTCCCCGAGCAATTAGCCAGGGAGCTTCTTGATGAGTAAAATGTTCTAATTGATATGCGGTATTCCCACCGTATGTGCGCCACACTTCTTCCAATACATCAATTACATCTTGACTGAAAGTTTTAATTTTCCCTGTATACTTCTCAATTAGATCTGAACCGTAATCCTGATATTTTTTATAAATTTCATAATTAACCGGCCCATGTACCCATGCTTCAAACTGTTCATTAAACAACTTATTTGTTAAGCCTTGATCTGGTTCATTTTCCAGTGTTAAAAACCATGAATACGCATAATATAATATTTTTTGTAACTTCTTAGGAGTCATCGCTTCTTTAGCTAAATAGTAATCTGCAATATCATATATAGTTCGCATAACCTCTCTCCTTTTGGTTTTGCCTCTAAAAATTTTTTTCAGCATTTTCATTCTACCACACCCCTCTCAAATATTCAATATTTAAACGACAACATTTTACAATTTTTATACCAACTCCCACAATGCAATGTATTCTTATGTCGAATACCAAACTAAGTATAACAAAAAAGACACTCATATTTTGTAGAAACATGAAAACGCCAAGAGCAATTTGTTAAAATTATTGTTAGTTAGGGCGGGGATTATTTATTAAAACAAAGGGAAAATGGAAAGCTATTATTTGCTTTTTAAAAATAATCTCCCGTAAACAAAAAAAGCATGCAAGCATGAAACATGCTTACACGCTGAAAAGTTAAACTTACATCCCTGCATTGAATAAACCCCGCAAGCGGTACATCAGATCATCATTGTTGGCATTAATCGAAATGCCTTCATTAATCTCTGATAACTCTTCTAATTCTGGGAATTCATCATTAAAGCCGATTGTTATGATCGGCACTCCTAATGCCTGTACAATAGGAGCAATTCTTTCAAGAGTATGCCCGCGATTTGTTTCTCCGTCTGAAAGTAGGAAAATAATCGGGCGGACATTAGGATTTTCTTCCACATGGTCTTGTAGCATTTGTAAAGCAACAAGTGTCGCATCAAATGTCGCCGTTTGACCTTGTGGCTCTAGAGATTGAACTGTTCCAACAAAGTAAGACCTATGAGTGGAGTCCATTTGCGCAATTGGGAGTTCAATTGTAACATCTGAGTGATAAGAAATTAAACCAACATACGTAGTTTCATTAATATATTGGACTGAATTTAATAGTGATTCTCTCAATGAATGGATCGGCTCTCCCATCATCGAGCCTGATACATCCGCAACAAATACTGCAACAGTAGGACGCCCCCCATCTCTATTCTCACGCCATGTCATTTGAATAGCAGACAATAATCTATTGTCTAAGTCTAAATCGTGGGTGTGATCGTCAAATTCATTAAACCCATGTTCTGTAGCTAAAGCCTGATTTTCATCATTTAAAATGTACTCAGTAAATAATTCAACAATTTGAGCTTCTATACCATCAGAGAAAGTATGCATCGGTGAATCTTGTCTTCCTCCCAGTGGCACAAAAGTGAATCCCCTAAGCTCTGGTGTATTAACAAATGCATGATGTGCAACTGACATTAAATCAATGCTGCCATTTCTTGCTGCATCCCGCAATTGTAATGTGTTAAAAAATGAAGCGGGAATGTTAGCTTGAAAATCATGTAACTGCCTAATAGCTGACTCGCTGACTGGATTACTATTATCAAAATGATACATTAGATGAGTTAGTAAATCTAGTCCCGTTGAAGACACAAATGGATTCGCATATCCAAATAAAATTCCACCATTCTCAACAACATCAATTAGCGATTCAAAAGTGATTTCACCATGACTTTCAATCAAATCATTATAAATATTTTCTCTCATTACTAATCCACTAACATCGCCAACTGTTCTCTCGGCAATAGTATTAAAATTAACATTATTTGCAGCCATTAGCTGACCCCATACAGCATTTGATGGCGAAAATCCATCGGGAATATGAATACCACTTACAATATAATCTAGACCTACTCCTGATGAGATATCCCGAATGCTAACAGAAACAGTCTGTCCGTTAATTTCTAAATTTTGAGAATTGAAACTTTCCGCTAATGTTATAAAGAGCCCATCCATTCCGGTGCCAGCTTTCTCTGGAGAGACGAATATCTCTGCGGTTATTTGATTAGTTCCCTCTAAAACAATTGGAAAAGCTGTTTCTATATCTGGAAGAACTTCGGCTTCGGTTCGAAAATCTGTATCAATACCCCTGACTGGTTCTGATATGTTAGGACCTATGCTATTAACAAAACTTTGTAATTCTATTAACGCTTCATCTTCTGTGATTACATCAATATTACTAGTGTTATTATTGGTATCATCACTTAGCAAAACATCACACCCTGCAAATGTTAAAAATACGATGACTCCCATTATTCCTAAAAAAAATTTATTAATTTTTCTCATTTTCAATCTCCTTTTTATATTTATCTTCCTCAAACACTATCCCCAATAGTCTCATTAAGTATTCGTAATGATGAAGTAATGTTTTCTAATGGGCTACTGGATGAAGTTGTTTTGTTATCTAGGTAATTAACTGTTTCATTGAGTAAAACTTTAACATCATCAATTATATTTTGATTATTGCTAACTCGTTTTTCAATTTCATCTTCACAACCCTCAATGCTAATCCGATTAACAATGCTTTTTGCATTTTGAAGCAGTTGCCCCTTAGCTTGCTCCAATGACTCGCCCACTCTATCAAATACATCAACATTTTCACCTATATACAGGTTACCATATCTATCAATATAATTGTCTATTTTATTTATTTGCTGGATTGTAATAGTTGCATTGTAGCGAACTCTTTCAGATCCACTCTCTTTAGCAACTTTTGTAAGTTTAGCTAAAACATTGTGAACTTCTCTTTCAGAACTAGCCTTTTTATCAGGCTCTGATAAAGGCACATGTGCCACCTTTTTTCTTATTTTTCCAACAACTAAAAACAATAGGTAGACAACTCCTATGACAACAGTCACAATCATTGATACATTTGCAATATCACGATACCTAGTAGCAGCCCTAATACCATGAGTTATAATGGCGTGATCCATATCAGAAACCCGACTTCTATAGATGATTGTAACAAGCAAAGATATTGCGAACGGAATAAGTAATAAATGCTTCTTTCTCACAGTTTAACACTCCTATCTTTCTTTTACTTGAGAAATCAATTGAAACTTCTCATACTCTTTTATATTTTTTTGGCATTCACTTAATGCAGCTTTCAATTCTTCAATTACAGGATCAGGATCAGAAGCAGAAATATTGGAATTTCTCCAAATCGGTATCGTATTCTGAATAGTAAATTTTATTTTTCTAACAAGCACCTTATCTGCGGTTATAATTGTTTGAACTTGAGCCATCATTTGAGAAGCAATGACTGTGGATATTTCTAAACTATGTAATACACTTTTAAACCGTTCGATATTTTCTTTATTTTTATCACTATGAGTCGAAACAAATTGGTCACCTTCAGATATTTTAGCCTTTATTTCTTCATTTATTAAGGCAATTCCATTAAACAAATTTTGCATATCATGAACATTATTAAGGAGATTAATGTACGAAACTTCTAGTTTGGAGGTAAGATCCATGACTTGACTTTCGACATTTTGAATGCTGTTTTTTCTGAATAAGCTAAATCTTTTGCTTTTACTAGTGCCGTCAAAAACAGTAAGTAAATCATTAATTATATTATCCATATTGCTCAAACCGTTTGCTTTAGAACTGCTCAAAATATCAGAAGAAAGGCGAGATAATTTATTTTGTTCTCTTTTTCCAAAGCTAAGAACCTCGCTTATATTCTCAATATTTACTGGCATAAGAATCGTTCCTTTTCCAAGAAGCTAAGGAACTATTAGAACAAGTTATTTAATTACAGTCCCTAACTTTCACTTACTTTTACGCTTCTTCTATTTTACTACATATTATGACAAAATACAAGCATATTATGACAAAATATAAGATTATAGACTTACATACTCTACTTAGGGGAACGTAAAAACGCATCATCCGTGCGGAAGATGCTTAAAAAGCTTAAGCCGGATTTTTTCTGTACTAAATAACAGACTTAGAGGTAAAAATGCCAAGGCTCTGCTTTAGCCCTCACATCTGTTTCCAACTTCTCACTTCCAACCACTAGAAATCACACGTTCCTCAGTCACAATCAAATCCACAGCTATATCATGATCTTCCACTGGCACAAAGTCTAGCACTTGAAAATCAAACGCTAACGCCATCATCTTTCCGTCATAAGTAGGTAGAAAACGGTCATAATAACCGCCTCCAAAGCCTAATCGATCGCCAGCCGCAGTAAAAGCCATCCCAGGAAGTACTAATAAGTCAATATCACTTGCTAATATTGATACAGTTTCGCAGACCTTAGGCTCTAAAAGTCCAGCATAAACAATTTCTAATTGATCAAAAGCTGAAATTAGATAAAATTCCATTTCACGAGTCCCATGCTTACATCTTGGCACAGCCACCTGTTTACCTTCACGCCAAGCCTGTTCAATTAACTTGCTTGTACTAACTTCAAAAACACGCGAAATCGTAATACCAATACAAGTTGCCGCTTCCCATTCAGCAAGAGCAATCACCCGCTTAAAAATTGCATCCGCTTTCACTTCCCGTATCAGTTCCGACTGTTCCAGCAACTGTTCTTTCAAATGTTTCCGAAGCGCCTTTTTCTCAACCATCTAACAACTAACCTCGCTTCTTCAAATCAGCAAACGTTATCAACTCAATCCCGTTCTTATCAATAAATTCCCGCAATTCTTTACTTCGCAAAATTTCCATCTCTTTCATCCGCGGCAAATGATACGACGAAATTTCATAAGTTCTTTGATCTAGATACGCTGGATGACACATGATTTCCATAATCTCCACATCTTTTGCTAGCATATCAGTAATAGCGCTTACCGTTAGATCGTCGCCATAAAAATCCGCCATAAAAATCGCATGCTCGTAAGTATCTAGAATTTTTTCCGACTCGCGCACAGGTAAATCATACTCCTTAGCCAACTGAATGACAACGCTATGATGTTGTGGCAGACAATGAACATGATGGTGGGAATCGATGTGTGTTGGTAATTTCTGCGCTAAACGAATAAAATGTTCCATCTGGGCTTTCCACTCTGTGTATAATTCTTCAAGATTTATGTCAACATCATAGCGTGGATAATCAGAAAGTTTCAAAAAGTTGCCTTCTGCGTCAGTAAAGCTCTTTGCACCCGCTACTAGTGGTCGACCGATGGTTGCCGCTAAATGAATGCCAACACCTAGATCTGGATATTTTTTAGCTTCTTCAAGGGCAAATTCAGTAAATGGCATATTCACCAGAAGAGTTGTTGAAGTCAAAACACCATCAGCATGACTATCAATAGTTCCTTTTGTCACACCTTCCGTTACACCAAAATCATCCCCATTAATAATTAATTTTTTAACCATAATTAACTCCTTTCATGGCCGCAGCTCTTTCTATAACTTCATTAATTTTACTATGTAATGGCAATCTGCAAGGCATCTCGCATTAATTTCAAACAAGCATCATGCAACTCTTTATCAGGTCCCGCCGTACAATTAGAATCGACGATAATTTGAGCTTCTGGTTGAGCAGTCTTAGCTATTATCGCATTTGAAATCACACAGATATAAGAAACTAACCCAACAAGTTCAATTACATCATACTCTTCTCTTTCTAACAGTTCTGTCATTAAATCTGCAGAACCAAAAGTGTCTTTAAACAACGCCTTATCCCACTCATACTCCCCTTTTTGATAATGCTCCAAAACCTTCCCAAACAAGGCATGACCATCAGTTTCACGAATGCAATGCTTAATCGGTAAACCTCTACCTTCTCGTGTTTCCAAATACTCATCATAATGAGTGTCAAAAGTGTAAATGATATGATCCTCATTCGCTTCGTATTCTTTAATTTTATTTAAAATAGGAACTTCTAACAACTCAGCCCCTGGAAATCCAAGCGATCCTGTTACAAAATCATTTTGATAATCGACTACAATTAATAACTTTTTCATCATAATTCTCCTTTATTACTGTTGTACTTGTCATACACTAATTTGGCGATTTCAATGCAATCATTGCGGCCATATTCCCACGTGCATTGCCATCTCGCCGATGAGAGTAAAAAAGATTTGGATTTTCATATGTGCATAAATCAGAAATTTCAATATTTTTTGCTAATATACCTGCTTTTAAAAGGCACTTACGATTAATTTCCCGAAGGTCAATTTGCCATTTATGTTCAGATTTTTGTTTAATATAATGCTTCCAGTCAGATAAAGCACTGAACATTATAGCAACTTCATGCCCCACTTCAAAATGGGTCATGGAAATTGAAGGACCAATACCAACTAATACATCCTGAGGGCGACAATCAAAATTCCGAGACATTTGCATTAAGGTTTTTCCAGCTATGTCAGCAACTGTTCCACGCCAGCCTGCGTGTGAATTGGCAATAACCTTTTTAACAGGATCTAAAAAAAGTAAGGGTACACAATCTGCGTAATAGGAAGTTAAAACATAACTAGGCAATGCTGTCACTAAACTGTCGACACCTTCGTATTCAAGTGTATCAACATCCACCACCTGAATATTCGCGTCATGAATTTGATCTGTCATAACAATTTTCCGATGATCAAACCCAACCGCCGCGCTTATTAATCCAAAATTTTTATCAACATCATCAGGATCATCTCCCATATGATAAGCTAAATTCAACGATGTATAAGGTGACTTAGATATCCCACCAATACGTGAAGAGAAGCAATGATTAACTAATCCTGTCTTTGCTAGGTGTTCAAATTCAAAAAATATAATACCGTTTTTCTCTTTTTGTACCATTTTTGTTCCCCCCGTTTTCATTTCCTACATCAATCGTTCCTGTCCAGATTCGAAATTCAACAAATCTTCTTTCATAAACACTTTATCACCTGCATATCCTGTGTATGCACCGCTTACCGATAGCACACGATGACATGGTACAATGACCGGAAAATGATTAGCGCGACATGCACTTCCTGCTGGTCTGAATGCCTTCGGGCTGCCAGCTTTTTCAGCAATCTCTTTATAGGTTAAAACTTCACCGTATGGAATATCTTGAAGTACTTTCCAAACTTTCTGCTGAAAATCAGTTCCAGGCATTAGAAGTGGTAAATCAAAACCCTTTCTCTTTTTAGTGAAATATTCTTCCAACTGCTTTGCTGCTTCGATTAGAATTGGTTCATCCTCTATCACAATGTCCTGATACCGTGCGTGCGCCGCATCATCATACAAAAAGTCGCTCTTTATCAAGTGAGTACCGTCGGAAACAAGTACCATCTCCAAAAACGGTGTTTCAATTATTTTACGTCGTAACATTTAATTTCCTCCTACTTGCGATGGGTGTTCCAGAGTATGCTAGAATTATACCATTTATTTTGTTTTTGTTCCATCAGAAAACGCACATCATAAAAATGGCATGCGCGTAAAAAATATAGAGGTACCCTATAGATAACGAATGATAATCTCCTGAAATGAAGTTAGAAGTTTAATGTAAATATAATATAATTAACTTGTATATCAGGGTTTATTTCTTGCGTAATAATAATATTACCTTGATATTTCTCAACAAGTTTTTTTAACTTTGATAAACCGAATCCACGCCCGACTTTTTCTTTAGTTGAATAGCCTTTAGTAAGCATACTATAGAGTTCTTGTGGGCTTTTTGTCTTTGCCTCATTTGCAACTTTGATAAATAGGACATGCTCAGTAGCTAAAATATCCACGATAATCGGATACACTGTTCCTGTCTCAATAGCATTTTCAAGCAAAGTTCCAAGCATATAAGAGATAGTCATTGCGCTAACATTTTTATGAGATTCAAAATATTGAATCGAGGTATTTATTTCAACAGTTGAATTATGGTTTAGCTTTAATGAGTTAATACTACTGTTTATAAATGCTTCAAAATTTTCCGGATTTTCTGATTGAGCATCGAGCTTTACAGTTTTAATATCCATTAATTCGATCGTCGAATCAATCATTTCTTTTAATTCATCAATATTTTGGGCATCTTCAGCTTTCAGATTTAATAAGGTCAGTATTTTTTTCATGTCGTGAAATTTATCTGGAACAACAACTTCATACTGATGTGCGGCTTTTAAGGTATATACAAATCCAATTAGATGCGAAACTATAATAATCCCTAATACAATTAATATTTGAGTAGCAACAAAACCTTCGAAGTTCGCGGAATAACTAACACCAAAGAAAATCACCAAAAAAGAGACCAAGGAGATCATAAAAATTGTGAGTTTAACTGCTAAGCGGTGGACAACAAAAACAAACAGTTTATTCATATCTACTTTATCTATGACCCATAAAAATAAAGTTGTAAAGATAACTGAAGAACTAAATAAAGAAATAATTATCAAATAGCGGTTAGGCAGATTGTCTCCCCCAATTATTATTGGCATGACAGCCGCGGCGCTGATAATCTTATTAAACATAAAACAAAGGAAAAATATCAATAAAACCTCATCAATCGTAGTGCTTGAATTTTTATTTTTCATAACACGAATCACAACAATAAATAGAATAACTGTTGTAATTGCCCACAATGATCCAAATATTGTACTTCTCCACGCAATAGGCAAATAGTCGAAACGACTGCTGCTCACAAAAGACAATGTAGCTAAAGAAAAAGCGGCATGAGAACCGATAAGAAACATATCTTGATATGAGAATGCTTTAAAAGCATGCTTCGCTTTATTACCAATTAAGTTATTAGTGATAAAGTAACAATGGATAGACTCCAATCCACTTATAACAAAAGAACTCATTAATAACAGTATCGGATTATCCATTTAAATCACCTTCTTTCTTACCAATTATGCCAATAGCGCCGTGATTGGAGGTCTACCAGTAATCCTGACATCTGGTTGAGCCGTTTTAGCTCTGAAATAGCAAAATCACTGGCTTTAATATTACTTTTAAAAATAAATTGTCACAAAACTTTATATTTATGCCCACAGAGTTAGGATAGCACTAAAGTAGACCCTATGTCAAGGATAATATGCTTAAAAAGCATATTATTTGCAAAACTGTAAAACGAACCCGATAAAATAGAAAATAGCTCCTTAGAGCTATTCGTTGCAAAATCAAGAGGTTTTAAAAATTTAAACTTACCTCATACCAGATATTAACTGAAATGAGTAGCTTTTCTTGCTATTAAATGTTAAAATAATAAGACATTACAAAAGCGAGGTTCACCTATTATGGCAAAAAAAATAGTACTAGCAGAAAAACCATCAGTTGGGCGCGATATCGCTCGCGTACTGAAATGTACAAAATCAGGAAATGGTTATCTCGAAGGCAAGGATTACATCGTTACTTGGGCACTCGGTCATCTAGTCACCCTCGCCGATCCTGAAGGCTACGAAGAAAAATACAAGTCTTGGAACTTAGAAGACCTACCAATCATCCCAGATCGCTTCAAACTAGTAGTTATTAAAAAAACCGGTAAGCAGTTCCAAGCAGTAAAATCCCAACTAACGCGAAAAGATGTAAACGAAATCATCATCGCAACTGACGCTGGTCGTGAAGGGGAATTAGTAGCAAGATTAATCATTGAAAAAGCAGGGGTGAAAAAGCCTCTCTCACGACTATGGATATCATCAGTTACCGACAAGGCAATCAAAGATGGCTTTGCTAAACTCAGAAACGGGCGCGATTATGACTCGTTATACGCAGCGGCAATGGCCAGGTCGCAAGCAGATTGGATCGTTGGTATCAATGCAACACGAGCTTTAACCGCCAAATTCAATGCTAAGCTATCATGTGGACGCGTTCAAACACCGACGCTGGCGATGATCGCACACCGAGCCGATGAAATTCGTAACTTCAAACCCGTACCATATTACGGCCTAGAACTAAAAACAGATGGTCTAACTTGGATCTGGCAAAATGTCAAAGATAAATCTAGTCGCAGCTTTAACCAATCGCAAATTGATGAGCTTTTTAAAAAAGTGAGAAATCAGCAAGGAACAGTAAGTAAAGTCTCAATTGCCCTTAAAAAGGAATATGCGCCAAAATTATATGATTTAACTCAACTTCAACGCGATGCGAATGCCATGTTTGGTTACTCAGCGAAAGAAACCCTGCAAATTGCGCAAAGCTTGTATGAATCCCATAAAGTGCTGACTTACCCACGGACAGATTCAAGCTATTTGAGTAGTGATCTTGTTTCAACTATTGGTGAGCGCTTAAAAGCAGTCTCTATTTCACCATATCGTCCTTTTGCTGCTGGGATTTTGCGGGAAAAGTTGAATACAAAAGCATGTGTTGATGATAAAAAGGTTACAGATCATCATGCTATTATTCCGACCGAAGAAACTGCGCTTTTGTCTAATTTAAGTGACCGCGAACGTAAAATTTTTGATCTGGTTGTTAAACGATTTTTAGCTGTTTTGTCAAAGCCTTATGTTTATGAGCAAACGACGTCTGAACTAACGGTTGCTGGGGAAACCTTCGTTACTAAGCATAACCGCACAGTTTCCCTTGGTTTCAAAGAAATTTACCAAACAGCTGCTGAAAAATCAGCAACTAGTGCACCTAAACTTAAACAAGGTGATAAATTTTCAAAAACAGATGTTAAAATCACAAAAGGCGAGACTACGCCTCCACCATATTTTAACGAGGGAACCCTGCTTGGTGCAATGGAAAATCCTGTTGCCTTCTTGGCAGAATCAGATAAGAAGCTGGCCGCCAGTTTAAAACAAACTGGTGGGATTGGAACCGTTGCAACACGGGCTGATATTATTGATAAATTATTTAATAAATTTATGATTGAAAAGCGAAATCAAGATATCCATATCACAGCTAAAGGGCGCCAATTACTTGATCTTGTACCTGCTGATTTGAAATCACCGGCTTTAACTGGTGATTGGGAGCAAAAGCTTGGTGCGATTGAGAAGAAAAAGTTAAATCAGAATCAATTTATGACGGAAATTAAGAATTACACTAAGCACAATGTTAAGGAAATTAAAAATAGCGATGCAAAGTATAAGCATGACAATTTAACTACGACAAAATGTCCAGAATGTGATGACTTTATGCTAGCTGTTAACGGAAAAAAAGGCAAAATGCTTGTTTGTCAAAATCGGGAATGCAAAACGCGAAAACTGATCAGCCAAACAACGAATGCCCGTTGTCCAAACTGTCGTAAGAAATTAGAACTTCGTGGTGAAGGCGAAAAGCGAATGTTCTCCTGTGTTTGCGGTCATCGTGAGCGCTTAACTAACTTTGAGAAACGTAAGAAAGAACAAAATAAACAAGGAAGCAAACGTGATGTGCAAAAGTATTTGCGTGAGCAGAATAAGCAAGCGGAACCATTGAATAACCCTTTTGCTGAAGCGTTAGCAGGATTGAAATTAGATGATTAATGAAAAGGTTATCTCAATTGTGAGATAACCTTTTTTAGTACTCCACTAGAAAGTATTGCACTAACCCCAACGTTTAAATCCAGGCATATTTCGTCGTGAATCAAGATAAAGCTTAGCTAAAATATAAATTAGCACAGCATAGTAGAAAAAGTTAAAAAATCGGTATACTTCATCGATTTGCCTAAATACATTCTGAGATAGAATTTGAGACCTAAACACTGGAAACACAACAATCACACAGACCACTAAGTATACAAGTGAAACAATACTGTACATGAGCCAATCGATTCTCTTTGCAGTATTTGGTGACCACATATATTCCGCTTTAAATAACCAAAAGAATATACCTACTGCAAAGAAGATATTTAAAATATAAAAAATTCCGGAAAAATTTACATCTGCAATTGGTCTAGTTACAGCTAGAACTAAAGGGAGCATAAATCTGCTAGCTAGCGTTGCAACAGCAAAATAATACGAATTTTTTAACTCTGTTGCCGATGTCCGCATCTCACGAATCCCCCATAAGATCAACATATATCCGAAAAACTCTAAACTGAAAAATGGAATATTCAAATTAAAAGGTAGTAATGATGATGCAGTTAAAAGTGCACCAATCAATAAGTATAAATATCCTCTTTCCATACTTTACAACCCCTTTACAACTACGCCTAATCGCTCAAGAACAACTTCACGCCCTAGCAATGACACCAGTACAGGTAAATCAGGTCCCTGCACCCTCCCACTTACACCGATGCGGCAAGGCATAAATAAGTTCTTACCTTTAGACTCCGCTTTCTTACCAGTTGCTTTGATTGCTGCTTTGACCGCATCAGCTGTAAAATCTTCGATCATCGCTAATTCATCCTTAAACGCTGTTAATGTTCTGATGCTAGCATCACGATCAGCTGTTAAAAATGCATTTGCATCATCTGCAACAACAAACTCACCAGCGAAAAATTCATCATATAACTCGACAATTTCAGCCCCATAAGTTAAGCGCTCAGCAAACAAATTCACTAGTTTTACAGCCCAATCTGGCGATTTTCCAACCAGAATATCAGCATCAATCAAGTGTGGCATGCAGATTTCCAATAATTCATCTTCATTTAAGTTCTTAATATGCTGCGTATTAATATATGCCAATTTAGCACGGTCAAAAGTCGATGGTGATTTCGATAAGCGGTTAACATCAAAAGTGTTAATAATTTCTGCAGTTGTTGCAACTTCTGAGGCAGTAGCCGGTGGATGACCTAGTAAAGAAATAAAATTAAACATCCCTTCTGGTAAATAACCCATATTTGCATATTGCTCAATAAACTGGATCGTATCAGCATCACGCTTCGATAATTTCTTTCCTTCTTCATTGACAATTAATGTCAGATGAGCACAAATGGGCGCCTCCCATCCAAAAGCATTATAAATCATCATCTGCTTTGGTGTATTTGTTATATGCTCTTCTCCACGGAAAATATGGGTAATTTTCATCAAATAGTCATCAATGGCACAGGCAAAATTATATGTTGGGATTCCATTTGCTTTCATGATGACCCAATCGCCAATATCAGTAGATTCAAAAGAAATTTCGCCACGGACGATATCATTAAATGAGTAAGTCACTTGCTCTGGCACTTTAATTCTTATAGAATATTCTTCACGACCAGAAGCAGGATTAACTAAACAACGACGTGAATAATGAATATTATCCACTCCTGCTGCTGCTAATTTTTCGCGATCAGCTTCTAACTCTTCACTAGTGCAGTAACACTTATAAGCGAAGCCTTTTTCGATTAATTCATCAGCATACTTCTGATAGATATCCAATCTTTCTAACTGACGATAAGGACCATAATCACCGTCGACATCGACGGATTCATCCCATTCGATCCCTAACCATCGCAAATAGTTCATTTGCGACTGCTCACCACCATCGACATTACGAGCAATATCAGTATCTTCAATCCGCAAAATAAATTTGCCACCTTGCGACTTAGCAAACAAATAATTAAACAGTGCCGTCCTCGCATTCCCAATATGTAACTCCCCTGTTGGTGATGGGGCATAACGTACTCTTACATTTGACATTTTAGTTTCCACCTTTTTTATTTCTCTTGTCCAAAATATCCTCAATCATAACTCCAATTGTTGTGCATTGATAGTTGAAATTGACAACATTTATTGTGCTAGTGTTTTCCATTGCTTGTTTGTAGAAAGGCACTATCTTTTCAAGTTGCTTATGATCACCTTTTTTGTATGGTTGACTTAAGTTTTTGGTTAATTTTGCTTCAAGCATCGCTTTGTCAGATGGCTCTGTTGGTCTTTTTGTTAGTTTTTCAAAATGGGCAAGCAGCCAAACTTCAAAGCTTAAATTGGAAAAACCAATATCGAATCCTTCTTTTTTGGCTTTTTCGAAAACATTGGTAAATTGTTGATCGGTTAGAGCATCCTTATCGAAAACTAGATATTTTATTGCGTCAGGATTGAGATTATCAAGTTTTATTCTACTTTTCGCTTTTTCTAGGAGTGCATTACCAGACTTCCCATTTTCGTTGAAAATTATAAAGTCTCGGATGGAAAATCGATCCTTGAAGAGCCCGAAATATTTCGGTTCTGTTTTTCTCCCTTCGACGAAGAGGTAAATTGGCGTTATTGGTGAGGAGATCTTCTTATTTCGTCTGGGCATAATCATCGTCCTCCAAAATACCTTCTAATATATATTGGGATATAATTGGGATACTTCCGTAACGTCCTGATAAATATCGCTGTTTATAATCAACATACTCTTTTTCTAGTTCAGGATCATCGAAATCGAACAAACTGAACAACTTCGTTGAGCCGTTATTTGTATTCTTCTCGGTGAAGTAGATTTGATCGATTCTTAAGTCATAATTCATTAATGATAGTTCATGTGTTGTCAAGATAAATTGGTTGTTTTGCTTTTCACCATTAATTAGATATAGCAAAGTTTGAGAAAGCTCCTGATAGAGTGATCTATCAAATTCATCAAAAATAATTACCTTACCATCATCCATGATGTTAAGCATGATCTCTAACATAACTAGAACGAATTTCCCCGTCCCTTCGCTTTCATTCCACATTCCCATCATAAACTCGTTCTTAGCTTCATCAGTATGTGTTGTTATGACATGATTCCATACTGATGAAAGTGCAGAGCTGCCTGGGACAGGAGTGTCAAAGACTGCAATATTCGTAATATCAAAATCGGCGTATTTTAGAATAGCCAAAAATTTCTCTTTGAAAATAGGGTTTTGCAATTTTGATCTCAAATCAAAGATAAGTGAAATCTGTCGTTGTCTTGAATCTGCAAAAATGAGATCTTGATTAAACCAAATATATGCATCAATTGCATTTGCATCGTTTTTAGCTTGAGCAACAAAGAGTAGTAGTTGATTTTTCCTAATACTCCTAGTTTGGTCTTGAAGTGTCTGTGGAACTTCTACAAATTCTTGTCTATTTCGTTCAAAGCAAACCACATTACCTACGAGCAGTTTTTCAAAAACAACTTCATTTGCATTAATTTCTAATGTGTAAGTAAAATGTTTTAAATTTTTAATAAATTCGATTTGATAGCTTGTGTTATTATTACTAGAAAATGCAAACGTGTTTGTAAACAAAAATTCAGTCACATCGCTCGTAGGTTTAGTAATGAGAAAAACCAATGAACTAAGTGCGCTGGTAAAATTAGACTTCCCACTTGCATTTGGACCAAACAAAACAGCTGATTTAAGCAAGTCATATTCTCCTACCCGCCTTACATGACTTTCCTGATGCGCTGTAATCTCTGGTGCTGCTTCCATTGAAAATTCAATTTCTTCTTTAAAAGATCGGAAATTTTTCATCTTAAAGCTAATCAACATAAACAAAACCTCCCAAATCGATTTTTCATTTCCTCTCCAAATATTTTCTATAACCAGCAATTCTCAATTCACATGCAGGACAACGACCACAGCCATCTCCAATAATACCTTTATAACATGTTAAGGTTTTCTCTTTGATATAATCTAGCTTCCCCAGCTGATTGGATAATTCCCAAACTTCCGATTTATCACGCCACATAAGTGGCGTATGAATCACAAAATCTTCATCCATCGAGAGATTCAACGTCACATTCATAGCTTTTATAAACGCATCCCGACAATCTGGATATCCTGAAAAATCAGCTTCACTAACTCCAGTTACTAAATGTTTAGCATTTTTTTGATAAGCAACGGCGCCAGCAAAAGATAAAAATAGTAGATTTCGAGCTGGAACAAATGTTGTAGGAAGCTTGGTATCACGGTTTAGCTCAACTTTCATATCATGGTTGGTTAAAGCGTTCGGATTTAACTGCGATAATAATGACATATCAAGGATGTGATGTGGGGTATTAAATTCTTTACAGATGTCTTTCGCACACTCAATTTCGAGTGCATGACGCTGACCATAATCAAATGTTATAGCAATTACTTCTTTAAATTTTTTCATCGCCCAAAACAGACATGTAGTCGAGTCTTGACCACCACTGAATAGGACGATGCTTTTAGATTTATTCATGTCATTAACCTCCAAACAGTGTATCAAAAACGCTTCCGCCACCATATTGAGGAAACATAGATAATGCCATCGAAATCATCATTACAATAATTATAAATAGAGCAATCGTTCTTTTCTTTCCACGTGGTAAATTTGGTTCTAAATTCAGATAGATTGCCGCATTACCACCATTTATAAAAGTAATAATTGTCATAACTAAAAATCCTTCTTCACCAACATTTGGAAAAAAACTTAATAAAGTAAGGATCAATAATAAATTGAAGACATGAAAACCAACATATTTTGCCCATTTAATAAACTTTGGCTTAGCACGCCGTTCTTTATTGAATACAAGCACAAGTAGCGTTATCGGGATGATAAATGTTATAACTCCCATTATTGGGACAAAGAAAAATCCAAATGACCAGTTGATGATTTGAAAATAAAGTAATTTCTCAAAAACTTGATACCCTTTAGACTCTACAACTGCTGGATTTTGTTGTTTTTTAAAATTTAATAATATTAATCCTGCTGACCACAAAAATAATACCAATTGAGGAATCATAAAAAGCAGGAAGATCGGAAGTATCAATACCAGTAATGCTACAAATCCTTGCAAAAATAAGTGCTTAACTTCACTTCTATTCATCAATATCAACCCTCTTATTTTGCCATTAGTCTAGAAAATTCTTGCCTTAAAGCCCGATTGTCAACGAAAGCCGACCCCTCATATGTGATAGTGGTAGTTTTTGACCCAGGTTTGCAGATTCCGCGCGCCGTCATACAGCTATGAGCCCCTGTAATTAATACACACACTGCGTCACTCTCAGTAATAGTTCCAACTATTTCAGCAATCTCCTTACCAATCCGTTCTTGGAGCTGTAAGCGTCGCCCAACCATATCAGCAATCCGCGCCAGCTTTGACAAACCAATTACTTTTTCTTTCGGTAAGTACGCAATAGTTACCTCCATATCATACATCAGCGCCAAATGATGCTCGCAATAACTGAAAATCGGAATATCCCTCACAACGACAATATCACTTTCATTTTGTGCCAAGCCCTCCTCTTCAAAGGTCACACCAAATAACTCTACCAACTCAGCATTCGTATACGTCATCCCGGCAAAAACCTGTTCATACATCTTCGCAACACGCTTCGGCGTATCAACAAGTCCAGCACGCTCAGGATCATCTCCAAGCGCCAATAAGATCTCTCTAACCGCAGCTTCAATTCTTTCAACATCAATCTTCTTTTCCACTACCTAACAACCCTTCCTAGAAGTTAGAAATTGGAGGTTGGAGGTTGGAAGTTGAAAAAATCTTTTTTTAAGATCTAATTTCTAACCTCCTACCTCTAACTTCTAAATTCTAAACCCCTCTCATTTCTTTTGGCCAAATATATTTATGAAGTTGTAACTGTAATTTTACCCCATTTAATTTATTATCAACCATTGCTGCAACAATTTCTCGCGGATCAATCAAATCCACAACTGGGCTAAAATAAACCTGACATCTGTTCGTCAAATAATTATGCATCACAATATCAATAGCCATCTGTAAATCAAGGGCAGATGCAATCACAAACTTATATGCATCACCTGGTTCAATTTCTTGTAAATTCGATTCACACATTTGCGATCCCATTTTACTATCTGGCAACTTATAATCAATTACGAATTGCACACGCTCACTCGGAAACTCCTCCTTAAAAGGAATTATATCAACACCACCATGAGTTTCAATTCGAATCATTAATCGGGGGTTTTCAAGTAGTTTACTAATCAACGTAGCAATGTGCGCTTGAATCAATGGCTCTCCACCTGTTAATGTCAAATTAAAAACACCTGCTTCTTCAACATAGTCATAAATCTCATCAGTGCTCATTAGTTCCGGTTTAACAGTGCCATCCCATGAGTATTTTGTGTCACACCAAGAACATCGAAGGTCGCAGCCAAAAAAGCGAATAAAGACTGCTAACTCGCCAGCACTTGGTCCCTCGCCATCAATGGAAACAAATTTTTCAATAACATTATAATTCATCACTCAAAACCTCAGTATAAATACAACTATTCGTCGGTGTTTCATATATTTCAACCTCTATCACATTAACACCATAGCTTCTGATTTTCCGGTAAATGTCACGACTCATTTCTTCAACAGTCGTGCGGTATGGAACTAGCAGTACATCAAACCCAAACTCATTTTCCTTAAAAAAATCGGCAATTTTACGACCTTCCTCATTATCTTCGATCAGCAATTTATGATCAAACAGGTCACTAATTTTCTTAAGTGCATCTTTAATATTCCCAAAATCATCAACCATACCCCGCAAATGTCCCTCTTTTTGTAATTCTTTAGCAGAAACTTTAACAATAAGTTGATATCTATGACCATGAATATTTTTGCACTCACCATCATAGCCTGCCAAATAATGAGCAATATCCATCCCGATTTCAGACTTTAATATGAACATATTTTTAACTCCTCCTGATGAGCTAGTGCACCGGCGAGTTGAATGCACAAATAAAAAGGCGCACATAGGCGCATCACCTAGTTTTCTTATTTTAAAGGCAGGGGGCTAGAAACTACCTTTCAATATTTATAATATTTTCGCTTAATGTCAATCCGCGCTCTGTTGCAACTTCAATTATCCGAGAATATTGAGACAATTCTGAAATTTGAGCACTCAATTCCTCATTGGCTGCTATTTCATTATTAATACTCATTCGCGCATGCTCAATGTCATAATGAATATGATTAAGTTGCGAATCCATATACAGCTGGATAAACATTAAACCGAATATTCCTAGTCCACATACAGTCAAAAGCATCTTTAACGTATAAAAACTTTTCTTCGGCTTATTTTCTATCCGCCGTTTAATCACTCGCGGTGAATCAGGCTGCTTATTTGGTTGTAGCTGTGGTATATTTTTTAATAGTATGTCCTCTCTTTGAGCAGCCATTTTCATTCCTCATTTCTTATTCTTCTTACAACTCTTAATTTTGCAGAACGTGATCTGTTATTTTCTGCTAATTCATTTGCACTTGGCACAATCGGTTTTCTAGTTATAACTTCAAACTTCGGCATATATTCAGCTGGAGTAAACGGCATCCCACGATAAACATCATCCTCTTTTGAAACTTCGGCAAACATCTGCTTGCAAATGCGATCTTCAAGAGAATGAAATGTGATAACTACAGCACGTCCTTCTAGCTTTAATATTTCCAATGCCACCTCAAGTGCGTTTTCGAATACAGCCAATTCATCATTAACAGCTATTCTTATCGCTTGGAAAATCCTTTTTGCTGGATGTCCACCCGTGCGACGATGGGCAGCTGGAATTGCATCTTTGATAATCTCAACTAACTCAAGCGTCGTTTCAATTGGGGCAAGACTGCGTCTAGCTTCAATTTTACGAGCGACTTGCTTTGAAAACTTCTCTTCACCGTAACGTGAGAAAATTCTTAATAAATCATTAAAATCCCACTCATTAACAATCTTTTTTGCTGTTAACTCAGCTGAGTTATCCATTCTCATATCCAGTGGTGCATCCTGATGATAACTAAAACCACGGTGGGCGTCATCAAATTGTGGAGATGAGACACCTAAGTCAAAAATAATCCCATCAATCTGGGTAATGCCACGAGCAGCAAGTTCTGTTTTTAAATGAACAAAATTACTTTTAATAACTGTAAAATTATCGCTAATTACAGCTAGCTTTTTTGCAGTCTCCTTTATCGCAAATTCGTCTTGATCAAATGCATATAAATGACCAGTAGTTAACTGCTTTAAAATTTCCGAGCTATGCCCGCCACCACCCATGGTTGCATCGACATAAATCCCATCATCTTTAATATCAAGCAGTTCAATTGACTCAGTTAATAACACAGAATAATGCTTAAACATGAACAGCCCCTCCTAGAGGTCAAAGGTCGGATTTCGTTTAATCTTAATTTCCATCATCTGATTTCCAACTTTGAAAAACTGCCATCACGAATTGCGTCGCTTTTTATTTTAAAGTGACACCATTATAACACAAAATACCTTCCGTGAGAACTGTTTTATAAAAAAAGTTCAAATTTTATAAAAAGTTTCTGCAATGGTTCTTGAATAATTTATGAAAATGAGATAAAATTTCTAGTAAGAAGTAAAAAGGTGAGGCATATGAGTGAAAAAACTAAAACAGCAATTCAAGCATTGCTTGAGAAGAAACAAGCTAAATCAAATGAACAAAACCATCGAAAAATCCGTCCTACTGGTAAAATTGGCGAACACCGAAAGGGCGTCAAACAAAAACGCGGTGGCGGATTATTTGATGGGAAATAACAAATATGGTATACTATAATCACGCATAGGAGGTGAGATGTATGGGAATGACAGATAAACAATTCAATGCACATCTTCGCAGCTTGATAAACCGCTTAGAAGCCGCTATTGATGCTCAAGATTGGGAGTTAGTGAAAAAATTGAAAGCAGAACTTCAACAAAACCTTGAAGACTAAGGAAGATCTTGATAAATCGAGATCTTTTTTCATACAGAAAATAGTGCAAGTATACCTCGCACTATTCCCCCAATAAATCTTTCATCAATTCAAGTGCATTTTTCTCTAAGCGAGATACTTGTGCTTGGCTTATCCCTATTTCGTCAGCGATTTCCATTTGTGTTTTACCAATAAAATAACGATCATGAATGATCCGCTGTTCACGGTTATTTAACCGCTTAAAGCCTTCTTCAAGCATTAACGTTGTGCTCCACTTACTATCATTAATATTATGATCTCGAATTTGATCGATCAAGTCAATGGTATCTCCACCATCATTATAAACGGGAGTAAATATTGAAACCGGATCAGTAATCGCCTCAACTGATAACACCACATCCGTTTTATCAATTCCCATCGCTTTCGCTATTTCATCTGTCGTCGGTTCACGCTGCAATGTTGTTGCCAATTGTTCCTTCATCTGCAGAACCTTATACGCAGTATCCCTAACCGATCTCGATACTCTAAGCGCATGATTATCCCGTAAATAACGTCTAATTTCCCCAACGATCATCGGAACTGCATAAGTTGAAAAACGGACTTCATGCTTTAAATCAAAGTGATCAATTGCTTTGATCAATCCGATACAACCAACTTGAAATAGATCATCTAAATTCTCACCACGATGATTAAACTTTTTGATCATGCTTAAAACTAGGCGCAAATTACCATTGACCAAAATCTCACGAACCTGTTTATCACCTGCTTGGAGTCTTTTAAACAACTCCATCATTTCCTTATTCTTTAAAACTGTCAGCTTTGATGTGTCAACACCGACAATATCTACTTTATGTTGGCTCATATAATCCCTCCACTCTGAGTATTATTATGAGCAAACAATGTAGATACTATGCAAAAAACGAATGCGCGTTTTAGAACTCAAAAGCTTAAAGCTCAGTAAAAGAAAAACTTCGCCTACAGACGAAGTTTTTCTTACTTTTTTCCTCTTAATCTTTTGATTTAATTCTCTTTTTTTAATTTAAAGCTCGCAAAAAGGCATCAATAAAACCATCAAGCTCGCCATCCATTACCCCGTTGGTATTTCCTACCTCATACCCAGTCCGGTTATCTTTTACTAATGAATACGGGTGAAAAACATAAGAACGAATTTGACTTCCCCAACCTATTTCCTTTACTTCGCCACGAATAGCCGCAAGCTCTGAAGCTTGCTTATCAAGTTCTAATTGGTATAATTTAGATTTTAGCATTTGCAATGCTGCCTCACGATTTTTAATTTGCGAGCGCTGGTTTTGACAAGTTACAATGGTACCTGTCGGAATATGTGTCATGCGAACCGCTGAGTCCGTTGTGTTAATATGCTGACCGCCTGCCCCGCTTGCCCGATAAGTATCTACTTTAATATCCTCATCACGGACTTCAATATTAATTTCTCCTTCAAACTCAGGCATTACGTTGCAAGAGCAAAAGGAAGTATGACGTTTTCCAGCAGAATCAAATGGTGAAATTCTAACCAAACGATGGACACCTCGTTCTGATTTTAAAAAGCCATAGGCATTTGCACCTTTTACTTTAAAAGATACAGACTTAATTCCTGCTTCATCGCCTGCTTGATAATCAAGTAATTCTAACTTGTAACCTTTCTTTTCAGCATAGCGCGTATACATCCGATAAAGCATTTGAGCCCAATCTTGCGACTCCGTTCCGCCTGCACCTGGATGCAACTCTAAAATGGCACTGTTTGCATCATGTGGTTCAGACAAAAGCACTTCCAGTTCGAAAGCCGATAGTTCCCCGTTAGTTACCCGAACTGAATCTCCTAAATCAGCCATCAGTTCGTCATCTGGTTCTTCAAGGATCATCTCTAAGAGAGTTGATAACTCTTCAACCTGAGTCTCGAACTCATAGAAACGTTCGACTTTTGACTTGATCCCATTCATAGCATTGATAACCTCTTGAGCACCACGCTGGTCATCCCAAAAACCAGGTGCTTGCATGATTTCATCATATTCCGCAAGCTTCGCTTCTTTTGCCTCAACATCAAGCGCTCCACGAAAATCACTGATTTTCTCCTGCATTGCTTTAATGTACTGTTTAATTTCAAACATTTCCATCTAATATTTCACCACCTAATCTGCCCATGAATCAGAACCTCTAATTAGCCACAGCACATCTTATGCTTCTTACCACTACCACACGGACATGGTTCATTGCGCCCTACTTTCTTCGTAGCACGCCGTATCGGCTGTTTCTTCACTTCTTCTTTACCACTAGAAGCACGCATCGGCTTTGCAACTTGCTTACGCTCTAAGTTTTGGCGGATTTCAGCTAAGAAGATATAACGTGTAACATCATCTTCAATACGCTCAATTAAGTTATTGAACATTTCAAAACCTTCATTTTTATACTCTTCCAATGGATTGATCTGACCATAAGAACGTAAATGAATCCCCTGACGCAATCCATCCATTGCATCAATGTGAGCCATCCAATGAGTATCAACAACGCGTAATACAATTACTTTCTGGAATTCTTTAAAGCCTTCGCCCTCAATTAGCTTACTTTTTTCATCATAGCTTGCTTTAACTCTACCAACAAAGTCAGCAATTAGCTGTTCCTCGGTTCGCCCATCAACATTAGCAAGCGTTAATGGCTCTCTACCAAATAACTTACCATTTGCAACCTTGACTAACCCTTCATAATCATATTTCGTGTTTTCTTTGTCATCAGGCTTTGGCGCATGAGCACCCACCATCCGCGCAATTGAACTTTCAACCATCCCAAAAATTGAATCTGTCAAATCATCTGATGTTAGTACATTCTCACGTTGTCCATACATTTGCTCACGCTGAATGCGGATAACATCATCATATTCAAGTAAATTCTTTCGTGAATCATAGTTATTACCCTCAACACGTTTTTGCGCTCCCTCAACCTGCTTAGTTAACATTTTCGACTCAAAAGGATTTTCATCATCCAACATTCCCGCAATTCCCATCATCCGATCCGATCCAAAGCGTCGCATCAACTCATCTTCAAATGATAGATAAAAACGTGTATACCCAGGATCACCCTGCCTTCCAGAACGCCCACGCAACTGATTATCAATCCGACGTGACTCATGACGCTCTGTACCAATAACAGCAAGTCCACCTAGAGACTTTACTTCATCATTAATCTTAATATCTGTCCCACGACCAGCCATGTTCGTTGCAATCGTCACCGAACCCTTCTTACCAGCATCTGCAATAATTACGGCTTCGTTTTCATGATTTTTCGCATTCAAAACGTTGTGACGAATATTTTTCTTTCTTAACAGCTGCGACACAAGTTCCGAAGTTTCAACGGACACTGTACCTAATAAAATCGGCTGTCCTTTATCATGCAACTCTGATACTTCGTTGACAACAGCTGTAAACTTAGCTTTCATATTCTTATACATAAAATCAGGAGCATCAACACGGACAATCGGTAAATTCGTTGGAACTTCAACGACAATCATATTATAAATATTACGGAATTCCTCTTCCTCGGTCTTTGCAGTACCTGTCATTCCGGAGAGTTTACTATATAAACGGAATAAATTCTGGAAGGTAATCGTTGCCAAAGTAGATGTCTCTTTCTTAATTTCAACATCTTCTTTTGCTTGAATCGCTTGATGCAACCCTTCTGAATAAGCACGCCCTGGCATTTTACGCCCAGTGAACTGGTCAACGATGACGATTTCTCCTTCTTCAACCACATAATCAACATCTAATCCCATAATATAATTAGCGCGCAATGCATTATTGACATGGTGTAACAATGCTGCGTTTGCAATATCGTATAGATTCTCAACACCCATATAAGATTCCGCACGGCTCATCCCTGCTTCTGTTAACTGGATATTTTTTGTTTTAATATCGATTTCAT
>Ga0123355_10002270_pt1 | contig 27131 bp, 9 predicted proteins | sample TergutEmb28metaG_3_FD_89872 | JGI IMG/M metagenome (GOLD analysis project Ga0123355, IMG submission 89872) | Embiratermes neotenicus P1 segment gut microbial communities from Petit-Saut dam, French Guiana - Emb289 P1 | ecosystem: Host-associated > Arthropoda: Insects > Digestive system > Gut ... | reverse complement strand
CCTGACATCATCGTCCCATCTAAACTTGGGCCTTCCAGCTGGTCTTCCTGTGAATGGTTTCCATTTGTGTATTCTTTTCACTATGCTGGTTTCGGGCATTCTATTTGTGTGTTCAAACCAACTCAATCGTTTGGCTTTAACAATTTATTATGTTCCGGTGTTTAATTAATTCATCCAACTCCTTATTTGTTTTAATTCTCCATATACCGTTGGCTTCCTTATTTGGTCCAAATATTTTCCTTAATATTTTCCTCTCAAACACAGAGAATTGTGGGCCGGTTAGCTCAGTCGGTATAGCGACTGGCTACGGGCTGGACGGTCCAGGATCGAATCCCGGTGGGGACGAGATTTTCCGCCCGTCCAGACCGGACCTGGGGCCCACCCAGCCTCCTGTACAATGGGAACCGGGTCTTTCCCGGGGGTGAAGTGCAGCCGGGGCGTGCTGCTGACCACTCACCCCCTTTTAGTGCCGCGGTCATTGAAGAGTAGAGCTATACCTCTACCCACCCTCTGGGCCACACCGGGCCTGTAAAGGTGTCACTTTACCTTTTATATGAATACTGTAACAGAATCATTACCACATATTTTCTGAATTACAAAGACACATCTTCCCAAATCACTGATGCACATACTAAAAGTTAATTTATTAGTCTCTCTAGGACAAGGTTCATAATACATTTTGAGTGCAATGTATGATCTGTTCTCTATTTCAGCAGTTTATCACTCCAGATGATCCGTCTGGACCGCGCTTTAAGAAGTGCTTTTTCTCCATAAACTGGCTTCTTATAGAATTCACAGTTACCGTACATTTGTGAAACACAACGGACGTGGACACCAACTTGAACTATGTCTTTCATATGAGTTGGAATCAATAGTATAGCAAACTTTGGAACCGTCATGCAGTAATCGTTGTGTAATGTAGAAAGCCATAAAGTTCCTTTACTTTTCTTCGAGGGATTTAGACAAAACTTTACCGACTGAACATTGTAGTAGAAGAGGTGGCACTCCTGTATTTTATTTGGAAGTTTCTGTGTAACCATGACTCGTGTACCTTTTCTTTGGTAGGGGATTTTTGTGGGTTTCCCAACACCGCCAAGAAAATTTTGAAACGTCATTTAAATTAATATGAGCGTTAAGATAATTTGAGAAGCTAGGTAATTATCTGGCGTAATATAATATTAAATAGTGTACGTCAGCAAACCACTTTATTACTCAAGGTAATTATAAGGTTAAGACTACATGTTTCGACTACAGATTAGTCATCTTCAGGCCTACTTTTATCAATTGAGTCACAAGATTCTGTGCACACTTTAGGATCCCCTAGATGTAAACACGATGGGATCCCAAAGTGTGCATAGCATCTTGTGACTCAATTGACAAAAATAGGCCTGAAGATGACTAATCTATAGTCGAAATATTTAGTCTTAGCCTTATAATTACCTTGAGTAATAAAATGGTTGTGCTGACGTACACTATTTAATATTATATTACGTTTATAACCACATCGTGATGCTTCCATTGAAAAAAAAACCTGGTGCCTGATTTATTGAAAGGCTATAAAAGGATAGTAACTTTTGTCTTGCATAAGTCGGGGTACTGTGGTGTTAAATAAGGCCCCAAGGCGTGTCGACTGAAAGGCTGCAGACTGCGTTGAACTGCTTCGGTACAGGTTTGAGCTGCAGAAGTTAACAAGCTGTTCGTTATGGGGATTAATACAGGATGATTTGTTGATGAAAATGTTATTACTTTACGAAGATTCTGAAAACTCAGGTCGCCAGCCAGCCAGCCAGCCAGCCATTCTTGCGTCCCTTCATTATTTCATGTATTAATCACTTAGCACGTCTAATACTTCATGTAGACTACGCGTGGTTTTTTTTTAATATGGGGGTTGTTCTACCCTTGATAGAAGGCATCACGATGTGCTAGGAATATACTGAAACATTAACTAATATACGTCAGCACAACTATTTTTTTATACAAGGCTACATGTTTCGAACTTTTAAACGCTCACCTTCAGGCATTCTAACAGATTGAGTCAACAGACGCTGTGTACATGTTGGCATCCCAATATGTTTACGTCGATAAAATCAGGCAGGTCAGTTACCTAGGAAGGAGTGGTATATGTTACATATATATGATACATATATCGCTCCTTCCTAGGGAACTGACCTGCCTGATTTTATGTATTTTATCGATGTAAACATATTGGGATCCCAACATGTACACAGCATCTGTTGACTCAATCTGTTAGAATGCCTGAAGATGATCCTTTAAAAGGTCGAAACATGTAGCCTCGTATAATAAAAATGTTTGTGCTGACGTGTATTAATTAATGTTTTAGTATTGTTCTACCCACTGTAACGTAAAATTTAAATTATATTTATTTAAATGTTTAGGCACGCCTACGTCATCAGACCATTCGTAAAAGTCATATATGTAACATTTTTACACAGTATTTCAAAAAAGAAATTCTAAAATTGTGAAAAGGCCCTATAGATCGCTGTACGACAGTGCACAGGCGTTACATTAAAAGCACAGTACAATGGGTTCTTACACTTCTTATTGCAAAAATCTACGTAGTTCACTCGCCAACAAATGATCCATTTATTAACTTGGTTAAAAGTATTAAATTTACTTTAAAATACACAATAATAACGCTTCTACATGTTTCGGTCTTTAATGACCATCATCAGAGAGCTTTATCTGTACCTAACTAAAGTTATATTTATGTTAAAACACTCGGTAAAATTACGTCGTTATATATATATATATATATATATATATATATACATATATCTTAGGTGATTTGACAGCATGTCTGCAATGTTTTAAATGCAATGTTTTAAATTAACGCGGTGTATGAATAATTTTAAATATATATTACAAAAATAGGCAAATAGACAAGTAGCAGTGTGTATTTTAATGTAAATTTAATACTTTTAACCAAGTTCATAAATAGTGCATTTGTTGGTAAGTGAACTACGTAGATTTCAAAATGCACGGTGCAAAGATAAAAATTACAAAAATCTTGTTTTTGCTGTTATTATTTTCTTTGGTCAGGGAGTTCGCGGTAAGTGCGATTCCTTCACGTACGAAGAGTTCTTTTACGTTTTTGTTTGTCCTTTCTATCGTTTTACTGAAAATATTGCAATTGTGACATGTAAAATTTTAAAATATAATTGCTTTCTTCTAATATATTATTGGATGTGGTTAGGCAGCACTTTACTGCTTTTGGGAGAAAGATGTTGCCTGTAAATTTAGAACGAAGTTTCTCCGAAATGCCGATAATTTTGGACAGGCAACATGCATAATATTTCACTAATGACAGATCGTCCGATCAACCTTCGCCCAACGACTTCAGATACTGTTTTGCATACAGACTAGTCCTCACAATCCGTGTGGCCAGAGAGCCAGTGGTGTCGGGCACGGTGTGCTGCCACCCGCAAGATTTAGTACATATTTCTCTGCAGTGTTGTATATATATATATATATATATATAAAACGACTTATAAACAGACAACATCTGTGCCAGAATTGCCCGGATGATTATAATTCAGTTGCTCCAAAATTATCTGTAGAGTTGTAGGAGGGCGGTAATTAATCCAAAGTTTTGGGTTTCAATTTGTGGTTTGGTTAATGCCATTTAGATTCGTGTTGAATGAACAACAGCAGACGCCTCTGAATTGCATTGCTGTAACAGTGACTAATGAATAGGTTAAATTTTGTGTACGAACTTTCTGTAGATTTCGAATTCAGTTTCTATTCATTGTCCCTATCCGTATATGATATGCACTTCTCAGCATTTTAATTTTAAAATACTGTAAATGTGATGGCATAAAGCCCTTTTGTTGTACGAAACCTTAATCAAATATCTGCTGTAACAGTTGAGGGAATCCTAGAGTAATCCACATTTGCCATTAATGGTATATCGCTGTAAAATCAAGCTCATTTATAAGGAAACTTCTTGTTTATAACAAGGCATCAAAAGGAAAGCAAAACTATATCCAAGTATGAATTATTCATTGAGTAAAAAGCATTTATCTTATGGGAGGAAACTACATATTCAACAACAAAAACCCTGCGAGACTGGAGGTTCTCACGGAGGTTTTTCTGTTGATTCATAACAAAATATAAATTACCTGTATCTCTTGCATGAAGCATAAGAGAAGTTATTTCGAAGCAAAAAGAATCCCCTTAACACAGTTTAAAACACAAGGGTTAGATCTGTCGGGGTAGAATATTTTGTTTAGTGACTAGGTTGCAGACTGGAATTTGAGTTATATTCTTTGGAGAGGCAAGATTGTTTCTAATATGCTGATCGGCTCCGGGACCCACCCAGCTTGTTATTAAATAAATACCGCAGACTTTTACACAGGGATGAAGAGACCTGGACGTGTAACTGACCCGTCACCTACATCTAGTGTCTAGCTTTCCTTTCAAATCCTTACCAGTTTACAGTTAATAAACCATCCTAGCTTTCGACGTTATATGTCATCGGTTACTTGCAGCGTCGTAGACCACAGAGAGTATAGTTTAATCACGTGATGTGTTAAAGTATCGGAAATGGATACATCTGAGGACACTAACTCTTACAGTTGGGGTATCAACATAAACAATTATAGTCACACATTAAATTGTAATTAAAGGAAATGTACTAATAAGGAACGGAAAATATCACGAGGTTTTATTTTCTCCTCTTTGTCAGTCTTCCTGTCCTGAACTGTAGTCTGTACCCTGTCACGCATAACCCAATAGTTATCCAGATTTTGAGGACACTGATGTATGTGGCTAATACACAGAGAGTGTACTCGCATAACAACACGTGCTATTGCGTGAATAATCCTGTGTTGAAACAACTGACCCTTGTCCTTAGTCGAGACATACCGTTAATTTATTTATCTTATCCCGGAACGTCTGGTACAGGGCTATAACCATTTTCCACAAATCTAGGTTAGACTTCAAACTTCTGGGCACTAGACTGGTGATAACAAGCACAAGCTATTCCGAGGACCCCAAAATGTTTGACGCCGCCGGAAAAATTTAGTCGTCCGGGATTTGAGCACCCCTGGTTTAGCATGTTTAGCATGTTTAGCATATTTAGCATGTTTAGTGATTATATCGGAGCTTTAACAGGGTTGCCAGCCGTTCTGACCAAACGTGTTTGTTGTTTTACTTGGTCACTCCAGAATAATTTCGGAATGTCTTCCCAAATAATCCACAGGCCTTTACTTTCAGGGATTTAAAAATTAATTACTGAAAATAGTCTTATTACTGGACGCTTTAGACATTTAATTTGTTCCGTTGGTTGTATCGTTGCGGGTACTAAGATTAAATAATTCATTTTAACATCTTTTTTTTTTGTTCTGTATGCGTTTCCTTGCCCTTCTTTTGATAGTTTATTGTTTTTTCCTCTATGCATGATACTTTTTAATTTTTTATTTTTTGCATGTATTTAACGAACTTCATTCCCAACATCGGCCCAGTGCTAATACAAGCTGGCAACAACCCCTCAATTATAGGAACTCTGAAGGATTTCTTCCTAACGCCCCGTAAGGGAGAAATCCTGATCGGTTATGATGGGAGTTGTGGGCTACGGGGTTGTTACGTCACTTAGGCATGATCGTAATCTCTGTGATGAAAATTAGCGAGGGCTGCACTTAACTCGAACTGAGAAGTAGAAGCAGTCCGGTCATTAATAACAGTAGTTGGCAACGCTAATGATAGCGATGATGATGGAGGAATTGGTAAAGTTATAATTCTGATGCTAATTGTGTTTGTGGTCTTTGTGTCTAAATGACTCTTCTTATGTTGGTTCGCTAGAAGCTACATATAGAAGCAGAATATGAGACAAACGCTTCATATTTATTAGTTATGTATTGTAGCAGAAAATGGCTGATTTCTTAGCCGTTGATCTACAGAGCAGAAGCTGGTAGCCATAAACTGTACTGGACAGAATGCTTACGTTGTTGGTACGAGATAAAGTTTAGTGTCTCAGAATTTGTACGTATGTCATATAATGTGCGTATTTTGTATTAAATAGGAATACAAACTTTTCTATCGTACATTATAAGGTAAAGTGATCCCGTTACAGACCCGGTGTGGCCCAGAGGGTGGGTAGAGGTATAGCTCTACTCTTCCATGACCGCAGCACTAGAAAGGTGTGAGTCGTCAGCAGCACGCCCTGGCCGCACTTTACTCCCGGGAAAGACCCGGTACCCATTTTGCAGGAGGCTGGGTGGGCCCCAGGCCGGTCTGGACGGGTGGAAAATCTCGTCCCCACCGGGATTTGATCCAGGACCGTCCAGCCTGTAGTCAGTCTCTATAGCGACTGAGCTACCGGGCCCACATTATACATTATACATTCTATTGTACATTAGATATTTTTATGGAACTTTTTTGCAACAAGACGTTTTGCGCGTTCAAAAAATTGGTATTCGTAATGGACTATACTATCAATTTTCCTTTTGAATTCCTACGGGTTATATACCAGTGACACGACGGCAACTTACCGTCAAGGCCAATTGCTTATCACTTCCTCTTCTTAATCCCGATGCCTCAGATTCAAATCTGCCGTGCACCATCCGCACCGTACACACGACCCACGCAGCAGCTCTCAAGCCCACCACCCATCCAAAAACTCGGTGCAGAAAACCATATGCTGCAACTGAACATCTAATGCCCCTGATGGTGGGCGTATGTACCCGAAACGTGTCGAGCTAAGAATACGTCAATAAAATTACCTAGTTGCATCAAGTTGGCATTTCTCTTTATCTTTATGTTGTTTTGTGTTAAGGACTGTGTCTAGTAGCTTTTTATTTTCCGTCAGGTTTTTATCGATTGAAACTTTTTACTAGAACGCATATTTGTGATAACTTTGACAAACATTCGGGTAAAACAAAACGCGGATAATTTTATGATCAGCTGAACAACAGTCGGCGGTTCCGAAAGCTCTGTTGCATGTGTAACTGCGCGGTATTGTGGTGCTCTCTACACAGGCCCCATGGCTATACCACACATTTAATTGAACAGTTTAAGGGAACAGTAGCTTACCGGTTAAACACATCTCTTGCAAATTGAATTATTTATGCTGAAATGTTGGCAGGCTTGAAATTCATGGCTTACCTTTTGGGGAAAATTACATTAATTTCTGAGTTGTTATGCCTTCATATTTTATGAACTTTTTAACGAGTTTATACTCAGGAAAGCAATTAATATAGAAGTGTTTTTCAACCTGTAATCAAGAACCGAAGTTGGTTCGCAAGTTTTACGCGTACTGGTGATAAAAGGGTTACGTCCCTATGCCGCAAATAGAATTATTTCAAATTTTTGGTTTCCCTTTAGCTACTAAATTAATTAGTTTGAGCGTTTAATCTTTTATTTTTGTTATACTTATCAGCCTGGCGAAATAAATGTTAAAATGAGTGGTAATGGCTGCAAACCTCAGAAATGAAAATGGGTGCTGTGCTACAAAAGCAACGGTCCTTCGAAGGCACATGTTTCTGAGAAGTTAAACTAAAGTACTGTAGCATCGAATTTACAGTTTAATTGCAAATATTAAATGTTGATATTTATGTCTTAAGTTACTGTAAAATTGGGGTCCACGCAGCCTATTATGAAGCTATAATGGAATTTATTTCTCGGGCAGCAAAGTTGTTGGGTCTAAATTTGACCTCCCATTTTTGTCTGTTACTGAATTAAAATTCTTATAACTGTAATTCCAATAGCTAACAAACCGAACGACCGTGAAATCACAGTTTGTTTGCAGGCAGGGCAAGGAAACCTTTCTGTTATTCATAATTATCTAACCTTATTCGAACCCAACAAGACTCTGTCTAATAACTACCAGGTACGTGTATTAAGGTACAGCCTAGAGGGTGCCACATTTTGGGTTGCATTTTGACCAGCGATGCTGTTTTTTTGCTTGAATTCTAATTGGACAGAAGGCCAAACGGATGTGTCCCTCATCGTGTTATTTGAGATTGCAAGTTAAATATAAGCCAAACATATTCCTGCCGGAGTTAGGCACGTTGCGTTCCTATGATCGATTACTGGAAAGTAAACCCGCCCAAGATGGAGAATCTTACATGGTACGACAGTTTTGATCCTCCATATTCTTATATGTAAAATTTGTGAGTTTATAAATATATCCATTCTAAAAACATGTGCCCAAACTCTCTACAGATTCGCAGGTAAATGACAAGGTAGCACCTGTTCTTGCTACTTTTGTAATGGTTGGTATAATCAGATGTTATCGTACGTCTGTGCACCCGAAAAACAAATTATTATGTTTGTGGGCTATGACACCTCTTATTTCAACACCAAATAGTTTCTTATAACCTTTCCATCTCTTTATATGCAAGTACGTGACCACTGTTGTTGCATTAGCTTATTTAAGGGTTTAAGAATCTGGCTATCTGAATTACTTGTGAATGGCTGCTGCAGTTCTGAAGGTCAAACTTGTCAATTATGGCGCAATGTAAGTAGCGAACCACATCTTATTTAAAATCAGCATAATTATTAAGCCCTAACAATTAAATTCCCTTTAAAGCAGATATTTTCCCTATCATCTTTGGCACAGTCTGCCTTTGTTCAAGCCAAACAGCACAACAGGAAGTAAGGTGACTTTTTATCTGTCCGCAACCACACAAAGGAAACAGAGAATATGACAGTGTTTATTCCTGCAACCGCAAAATATGTTGATACAAAAATATGTATAACGTACTCTATAATATTATTCATTTTTGTATTGAAATATCGTGCAGTTGTTCAAATAAACATCATAAAATCATCGTGCTGCATGGATCATAGTCAGTAATAGAAACATCAATCGAAAGACTTCTCTGGCTGCCAGATGCTCACATATTTTTCGACCTGGGAGTAAGAGTGTTGACGTAGTTCACTTTTGTACTAAAAGCTGCCTGAAACTCAATTTATTGGAATTAGGGGGGATTAGGATGGGCCATCCACGCCTGCAGCAAGATTTTGAAGGAGTTATCAGAGTTTGGTGGTTGTCTGTGTAGTTTACGTAACGGAAAATCATTTTAGTAAAGGTCAGAAGGTCACTTACTAACGATGTCGACGCCATTGAATATCCAGATTTTCTAGAAAATTCATATTTTTCATTCTGTTCTGTTATTATTAATGTGATTTATTTGTTCCCGCCCCAACTTTTCTGTACGCGTATTAAGTCTGCATTTAAAAACAAACAAAGTGTATATTGCAGAGTGTGGACAAAGTATTTCAGAACAGCAAACTGCTAACTTGTAAAATTTCGAAAATATTCAACTGCGAGAGTTGAAAGGCCCCCTGAAGCGGAAAAGGTTCGGATAAAAAAACGCGCTAGAGATCACGTTGTAATATTGCCAAAGGGAAATAAATTAGGTGATTAATGTAAATTCGATAAATACCCTTTTTATTTCTCGAGGCGTGAAAGAGAGAAAGAAAGTTCCTGGGGATGTACTAAAATTTTAAATTAGGAAACCAAGAATTACATGTCAAAATTTATGTTGGTTTAAGGAGCTATGTGTTGTTTTGAGGTATACTGGTAAGGAACAAAGTTTAAAGTCAGTGATATGTAAACCCTTATGTGTTAATGTACGTGAACTGGCGTGTTAGTGAATCTTATGTTTATTGGACCATGCATCATCTTGATAATTTAGTAAAGAGAAACCAACTTGGTGTCACTTGCTTCATTATTTCTTTATTTAATGCTCAACATGTTTCGGATGTTAATACATCCATCCTCAGTAGCTTGCGACTTATTTGTTGAGTTATTTCATGAGTTGTATTGCTCTGGTTCGATGTGTGTTGGTGTTACGTTGTGGTATGGCTGTGATGGTGTGGTATCCGCATAGTGCCTCAGCCTGCATACAGATACCACACCACCCCAGCCAAACCACCACGTAACACCAACACACATCGAACCAGAGCAATACAACCCATGAAATAACTCAACACATGAGCTGCAAGCTCCTGAGGATGGATGTATTAACATCGGAAACATGTCGAGCATTAAATAAAGAAATAATGAAGCAAGTGACATGAAGTTGGTCTCTCTTTACTCAACTAGTGTATTAGTCTTTTACTGACTTATTTAACTTTGAAGGCCCAGAACCTACTGTCGTGGTGAAGTTAAAGAGCCTGGTGATATACTGATTGCACATTTCCATACATACGCTAAATATATGAAAGCTTGCCGTCAAGACAAGTACGGTGTATATACTGGTGTACATTGATTGACAATTTGGGAAAGGAACGGAAACGGAAACTGGAAATATGACTAAGAACAATCCTATAAATTTTGTTTCTTTTCTTGTCTAGGCGAAGGTGCAGCATTTGGGGGTGACGTTGTTTGGAGCATCATTTTGTGTTCTCTGTGTTTAACTTGTTTTGATTTCTGCATTATAGTTCTCTTATGATACTAATAGTTTCGTAAGAATTGATTGATTTGTTGTTTTTCTTTGTAACCTCTTCTTATACTTGGTCTATCGATTGAGTTCTTTACTAATGATAATTTATCTTTGAGTGTGTGGCAAGATGAGATGCGAGATTGATTGCTTTCGCAGCAGCGTAGTTGAGGTTTACGCTCTTCTGGGATATTACACGGCGTAGGTAGGCATTTTAACTGATTGACCGTCGAAAATGGTACAGATATGTTTTCCGAAACGTCGATAATCAACTGTCAACCACAGCTGTCCGACATCCAATAAGATCGAAGATCTCAAGCTGAGAAGTGTGTGAGAGTGGAAGGTATGTACCGGGCTGCTGATAAGTCCTTAGCCCGACCAGGAAGGAAAGAAGCTCGGAAACATGTCAGGGACGCGCACGATATCAATAAAATCGAGATGCGAGCTGTCAGCAAGTTCCTTTTCGTGCAAGGCAAGGCGCCGAAGGAAATTCACGCCATTCTGACAGAAGCCTTAGTTTGTTTCCTTCCTGGTCGGGCTAAGAACTTATCAACATCTCTGTATTTATTTGTTCACGGGAGATATCGTTGGGGGTTTGGGGTTCTGAGACTTTCTGAATAAAACAAATTTGTGCTTTTGTGATTTTCTTTCTCGTTTGTGAAGCTCAGTTTCGGAAGACTTATTGTTGACATGTTGAGTTATATTTTTTGTATTGGCGTGGCTATGTCATACAGTGTAGTAATACATCGATATATCTGAAGTGTACAGTGATTTTGTACTGCGTTAGGACATTTGAAGTTCATCCATATTGATGATAAAGTTCTGTTAAAATGGAGTAGTAGAAGTTGATGCCTTTTTTCTATAATATTGGTTATCGATATTGAATAAATTTTGGTCTAATATTGCTTTTGTTAAAAGATTTTTTTTATTAATCTAGATTTCGGCATTTGAATGGGCTAATTTCTGTATCAGATTCAAAATTTCCTCTACACAAATCCTAATATCGAAAGGATATAATCTTATTTTGCAGTTGGAGTTTATTTATTTTGCGTGTGGATGCCATAACAAAGAGAATTCTTATTTTACGGTAGTTTGGGGACTGAAGCCTATTTTCTTATCTAATATGTGTTTAAATTAGGTTAATAAGATATATGCTGGGGAACGTCGCCACTTTAAATTGAGCCTTATTTTTACTGAAAATTTATGAATTTTATTTAAGGCTATTTGAAGCTGGAAATTATGACTTCATATTCTGAATTTTTGTAAAAATATAGCTGGTAACGAGTCAGGGCAAGGGCCGGCAAATAAGTCTTGTGAGACGCATATTCAAGTGTTTTTTTGGTTGTAAACGAGGTCACCTCCGTGCTGTCTATTCGTTCTCTGGTCCATATTGAAACTTTTAGATGTTGACGTTTATGTGTTGTGTCCCTGTGAAATGAGATGTTAAAAAGGATAGTGAAGGAAATGAAATTCTATATTATTTTACATTCCTTTACGTTGTTGAACCATTACGTAAGGTATAAATTTGAGGCGCCTTCGCAAAATAGCCAAGAGCGACTATTACCTTTGTAATGTCTGTCTGTCCGCATGTAAAACCTCGACCCCAACTTGTTGAATTTTCTTGAAATTTGGTATTTGAAAGTTTTTAAAAAATCTGTCCAGAAAACTCAAGTTAGATTAAAATAGGGCAAGTATAAAGTGAACTTTACAAGATATATATGCGCTTTTATGATAATATCTTTCAAAATTATTATTAGAATAGAAATGTTTCAAGCAAATGATGTAGAGTAAATAAAAAGACAAATTTTATTTTCAACAATTTTTTTCCGAAAAATATACCGTTTGATAGATGATGTGGAGAAATATGGTAGAGTCAGACAGATTGCGGGCGGAAATTTAATAAAGCGCGGAAAAGATGCGATTTGCATTCTGGATAACTAAGAAAAGAATGAAGACTATCACTTATAATATTTAAGATTATTGCTTTTGCACGGTAACAATCGTCACACGAACGCGCCTCAGTATTAAGTTGTAGTATATTGCCTGTGTTTGAGGGTTGTTTGACCGTGCATCTTCCTCATGAAGTAAAGTGAAATGCCAACTTGATGCAATTAGGTAATTTGATTGATATATTCTTAGCTCGACATGTTTCGGGTACATATGTCCACCATCAGGAGCATTAGATGTTGAGTTGCAGCATATGGTTTTCTGCACCGAGTTTTTGGATGGGTGGTGGTCTTGAGAGTTGCTGCGTAGGCCGTGTGTACGGTGCGGACCTACGCAGCAGCTCTCAAGACCACCACCCATCCAAAAACTCGGTGCAGAAAACCATATGCTGCAACTCAACATCCAATGCTCCTGATGATGGACGTATGTACCCGAAACATTTCAAGCTAAGAATACATCAATCAAATTACCTAGTTGCATCAAGTTGGCATTTCATTTTATTACCTGTATTGTTTGCATTTAACCTGACTATTTCTCACACTGCCAAAGAGGCTACGTAACAGTTACTGAAACTGATAATTGACATTTGATGTGTGCGGTATTGCAGCTACAGAGCTAATTCACGCAGGACGATGTGTCTCTAAATAAAATGGTCGTGATAATGTCACCAAGAACTTTGTAGACCGCCTGCAGTCTATACCGTGCAATTGCGTCCATAGAACAGAGTAAATTCTTAGTAACTACTGTACCTTTGCATGTAGGAACAGCGAACAAAACCAAATTGCATGTCAGGAAATAATATTAATACAGTCATTTCTACTATAACACGATAGTTGCGTACTGGTGAGGCTTCACGTTAAAGAAAATCGCGTAATAATAATAGCATAAGATAAGAATAAATTTGGCCCCTACCCAAAATTATATCGCTACCATAGTCGTTGAAATCGCGTTAATAGCCAACACGCAGAAGCGATATTTCGCCTTATACAAATAATGCTCACCAATTCAAAAATCACTTATAATTACGTAAACTTCCGTCGACACATTTAAGTGTATATGCATTTCATTCCTGCAATCTATTTAGACCTTCACAACTAACCATCAAGCTAAAATTCATACTGTATAAGACATAAAAAGGGTACATAAATTGCTTTTTAGAAATGAGATATCAGTTGTAATGTTTTTCATGTTTCATTACAAATATGGGTTAAATATGGATTAAATTAATACATTATCTAATAGATTACCTGCATGCAGTGGGTCCCTGTCACCACGGCGTGGCGCGTCCTCAGGTTGCGGATAGAGGAACGGCTTCCGATAAGGAGGGTAGCTGCGAATAAATTGAATACGCAGTCCCGGACAGCCGACGAGGGTGGTCCTCGAGCTTGGGGGTTGGGCGAGGTGCTAACAACCCCTCCCTGTAAAAAACTTTGTTAAGAAACACTCACATGAGGGATGCTTGCTCTGGAGCGGGCGCTTTGAGTGCGGTAATGAACCTTCGGGTTCCGTGAAATGCGGGGAATTTCTTGGCTAGCTGCAAACCAGTTAGCTTCTCAAGAAGGACTCTGCACCATGGAGTAAGTAAGTAATAGATTATCTGTTCATTTTAAGCCATGTTTTTATTGCAATATGAAAAACATAAAAAGTGACATCTCGAGTCTAAAAAGAAATTTATATACCTCTTTTATGTCTTGTACACAAATGCATTTTAACCTGATGATGACCTGTGAACCTCGAAACATGTTGCAGCAATAAAATACATATCTACTTAGTTATGTTGACGAATAATTACATAATTATTAATTAGAAACAACAGGATGTCTAAATTTAAAATTATTCGTCAATTATCTCATAGTAAATTCGGCTTAAAGAAACACACGAAGTAATTTCAGTGTCTATGCTTAGGTTGTCATGATAAATTTATAAAATAAAAACAACCTTTATAATTTGGTGAGTTGAAACTTGCAAGGTGTGCGTCTGGTAGTGACAGATATAATAGGGCATTCGGGAACAACGCAAATATCTCTGGTAGTGGAACAGACGTAAGGTATTAGTCAGAAAACTTCAACGTCGGAGAAATCATTAAACAAACTTTAAGATAATAGGCTGGCACTCTAAGAACTTAAAGGAATTGTTCAAATTTCACCACATGAAACTAAGAATTTTACGTTACTAAGCCTTCTCCGTACAGTCTTTTAGAATTTAAAAGAGCAGTTTTCCCTCTAATTTCAACAGTAGTATACATTTTATCTTTTTATCTTTCATCCATTTAAAAATTTACTGAATATATAAAAAAGAACCGCAGAAGTTGCGACAATATTTTGTAAGAAATGAAATATCATTTCCAGCAAAAAGAATCTGTATATTGTTTTTTAAAATGTTCTAGCGAAAGCCTGAGAATGATCTCGCGAGGTCGAAACTCGTAGGTATATTGGTATTATAAAATTGTTGTTTAGTTCGACGGTCATTTGTTTATTTATTTTGGATAATATTAGAGCAGAAATTTTTTAGGGACCAGAAGAGGGCTCTTATTAACACGACAATCAAATTTTGTGTTCATACAACATGGGGAAATTTTTGACTTGCTGAGCGACTATTAAACTCCACAGAACTGCGCTCTGTGGGGTACATTAAAGTAGGTCCATTTGACTTCTTCCATCATGTTTGACGGTTCTTTTTACCTCGTGTTGCTATGTGGAGCTGTGCTACCGCTTGTCACCGGCAGAACGTGAATAACATACGTTACGAAACAGGCTAAAACGCCGTACCCACTCGCCGTATTTTCCATCTTACATTCGTCGCTGTTTGGCGAAACGTTGATGAAGGCATTTTAGGTGAAAGACAACTAACCTGAGGGGAGAAGGAGGATTGTGAAGCTTGCATTTTTATTGGCTGACCTTGGCTGCAGTTGCTTGACTGACTGGGGTGGTTGGTTCTATGAGTGATGGCGTGATTCAGTGTAGTATTACAAGTGTCGTGTTAAGCTTTATGAATTTGTGCGATGGACGTACTTAGAAGAGTGGATTTTTGTGGTGGTGAATGGTGATAATGAATGCACGGAATAAATGGAGGATTGGGTGATAGATATACAGTACGTGTTTGTGGAACTAAGAGCTTGACAGAGCGGAAGAATTTTATGTGCCCTACAGAAGCACAGTAATGGCGGTGAGTGTGGTTGTTTAGTTATTTGATTGCAGGATTTATTTCATCCAGCGATGAGCTGGGAAAATTGAGTAGAGGATCGTGTATTTTAAAACAGTTTCGACGTTAGGATGGGTATGTTTAGGTTGTTTTAAGTTTGCTTTGTAATAATAAAACCACAGTTTTGCAATTTGTTATGTGTAGCAGTGAAAGTGGGTGTTTTACTTTCAATGTAGACCATAAATTGCCAACATTTGAAAAAATATCTGAAAATATTTGGACCCATGCCGAAGAGGGAAGACGGGAATATAAGGTGTCCCTTAATGTGAAACTTACTGTTTTGTAGGTTACTTGTTACTGCTAAGCGTATGGAATGTGGGAGTCTATGACAGGCTGGTAATATGGAGAGGAAAAATGGGGTATGCATAAATACTTTTCGAAGGAACACCTGTTCGGAAACAGCGAAGAAATTTTTAGGATAACAGTAAGACATATTTCGGGTAAATTAATTGGCGTTGGGAGGTGGCTGGAACTGGCACGGTTTCGTATCCAGTGATTACGTTCATGTTCTATTGGGTTTATAAATCTGTTAAAGTGAATAACCATCCAAGGACTGCACCGCCTATGCGTCTGTACCATGTAATTAACATGGACACGACAAACCCTAACATTATCATTCAAAAGATCCGGGTTCGATTCGTGTCCAGCAAGTAATGTTCAAAGCAGAAACAATGCATACTATCTCATAAAGACATCGCCTACAGTCGGTAATGGAACGAATATCCTAAAGCCCAGTGGTCGGAATATATGTCACCTGCTTGAACAGAGCGAGACTACGACCCACGCAATGTATTAGTGTGTTTCACATGAGTATATCCATACACTACGTTAACCGACTGGTCTGTAGAGTGGGTGTAGAATGCGTTCTCTATGAAGCAGGAAATGTAATTTTATATATAACGTAGCTAAACTCCGTACTGTAGTGTTAATGAACCTCATAAAATGAAACAATACAATTTATATTTATTTATAGTACATAGTTACAAACAAACATAGAATAACACAACACGAGAGTTTATATTGCATACATTCAAAATGGGGTTTTAGTGTTATACGTGTAATGCTAACAACTGTTGTTGGTAATTACCGAGCATGACTACGATCTTTGTAGTGGTTTAGCGAGGGGAATTCAGACCTTCAGATATTTATGACCATAAACAGTGTACACCATTTAAAAATTAATTAGACTGAAGTGCATTCTGTGCAGTGTGCATGCGAGTTACTTCTACTATGGGAGACAGAATTTTATGTTGTGTTCTACCTGGTTAGATGTGTGCGTGATTTTGACATTAGGCTTGTTTTAACTGGACAACTAACGTATGGTGTTAAACAGTGTCAAGTTACAGACATGTCCTTGACGTGATCTATATGTTTTCTCTACAAGCTACGCTAGGAGATAGACGAACCCTAACCAAGCTTTCAAGGCCAAAGACTTGCTCCTGAGTAGCCTTCATTACCATTTAGCATTTTGAGTATAATAATAATAATAGTAACGTAGCTGAAGTTACACGAGTCTAAGCAATATTACTTGTTTTGTCTTGAGGTTTTTAGATTTACTATTAGCTTACTTTTTATTTTTCTGTTACTGACGGAAGGTTGAGAACATAGCGTTTGTATGTCTCCTCTTCAGATTATGAAATATTGACCGATTTTCACGAAATTTCTTACGAGAGTTATGGAGGCTACCCCAAAGCTATAATATCATAGTCAGTACTAATAACGTGGTGAACGTTCGAAAGTGTGTGGTATACGCACTAACACTGCTGATGTAATGCATGTTATTTTATTTTCGAAATATATTTAAGAAACTTTTATTTTAACGATGTCTTGCAGAATTTTAAATCGGAGTATGGCGGAATTGCTTGTAGTTTTATAGTTGTTGTTGACTGTTGATTCTTTGGAGTTATTTGGCCCTGAAGTACCACGTGGATCATAAATGTAGCACATTCGTCGTTGTAAGTAGACAGTTACAAATATGAAGACGGAGCGAAACTTTGAAATTGTACCCGAGCAATTTAACGTATTCGTAGATGGAATCTCTACGCAGTAGGTTCTTCGCAAAAATTAATTTAATTAAAAATGTAGTAAACTGACGTTAATGATAGTAATAATTGTGGGGCCAGGATTACAGGAGATAGGAACGAAGGCGTTACGAGTTTGTTCTAAACGCTCTGTATGTTATTAAAAAATAATCTTTCAATTTAAAGAAATGATTTTAAACCCGTAAGCTACCGACCGTTAGAGTTTCTAGATTATAACAGCGGTTTTTATCTAGTGTTTGGGGATATGGTGCAGTGCCGTTTTGCAAATAATTACCGATATTTCGAAGGAACTTGCTCCCTCCATTTTCAAGCTATCAGTTCTTATATAAAAGAACCGTCTTTTTTCAGTCCAACACAAATATTTATTTTTGACGAAAAAATGCCTTTGTTTTATATTTTATATAGGCACAACGGCATGTTCGCCATTAAATTGTATCTACTCTTAATTGCCGGAGGTAGGAAATATATATCTGACCAGGAATTATCATGACACCCTCTCTGAACCATAAGCCGAAATATATTGCGCCCACGAGCTGATTATAATAACAGCCTAAGAAACTGCACGCAGGAAGATCGAGCACTGGGACTCCTTATCTCTAGTTTCTTGTGCCAGATGATATGTTGGATTTAGAGGAACCTGTGTGACACTTCATGTCCTAGCCTACCAGAATGTAATGTAGGTAAGATGCTGGAAAACCGGGTTCCGAGGAGAATAGTCGGAGGTAGGATGAGAGTAGCAACAGGAAAACAGGGAATATTGCTGGCCATGCTATGGCTCAGGCCGACACCAGAGTTAAATTCGAGGCCATTCCGAGTGGAATTTCTGATAGAGGGCAGGTCTTTCTCCGAATACTGCGATATTCCCATCAGGATACCACTGCATTTCTGCTCTATTGTCATTCAGTCATGCGTGTGAGTAATGCTATATGATCTTAGCTATTGAGAGCGTCGTTAAATAACACACACAAACAAGAAAAAAGAATATTGTGTATCGACGAGTACAGAGAGTCGTATTTTGTACTCTTAACCGAATATTAAAGAAAATAATGATGAGATGGGCAGGCATGCAGCACACATGGGAGAGCTAAAATGAATACATTCTGGCAGGAAAACCTTACGATATACCTTCAGCCATTTTCGTGAATAAGTAAGGTTTTGAAAACCCTTTCCAATCTTAAGATGAAAAGTTACCTTGTAAATTAATTGACTATTTGCAGCCCGTTGCTGTTTGTCTTTGCTACTAGGGAACAAAATTTCGCCCTCAAGTTTGCATTTGTTTTATTGTTGTCTAAATCTTTCGTTAGCTGCGGAAGAACTTCCAGCGAGCATGTTACCTTTCAGCAAGCTGCTGTAGATTAGGGCAATAGCAAGTCTTGGCTCTTCCAGTATGTTTACGCAGCGCCGGTCAGTAGGTATGATGTTTCAGGGCAGCCTATCGGTCCCATCCTAACGGGTCAAGCAATCCAAGCCTGAAACCGTGCATAAGATAGTTAAATTTTTGTCGTGCTTTGCTTAAAATTTTAAAGTAATGCCAACTTCATTTACAGGATTATCCCGGTGAAAATTGTTATGTACCAAGTTATGTGACGGCATATATTTTATCTAAATTTTATTGCGGCCACAGGAAAATTTTGCTTCAAAACCGTTGTTCTAGCTAACTGTTCAGTGAATGGATCTTATGCCTTGTGGATCGGAAAGATTTGACCGAAAGAGCCTTCGACTTTTCCGTCAGAGAAGCATAATCACAGACGTCTAATCCTATTGAAAGTGGTTTTAAAGTAACGGATGATAATGCACACGTTTCTGAACATGCTGCCTTCATTTTAGTAATATTACGTTGTTACATTCGAGTATTTATGACCGAAGAAAGTTTTATTTCAGAGGTATAAATTCTAAGACACTACGTAATAATTCGATGTCTTCAGCCTTCACAGATTACTTTTCTGGCCTTTTCAGTTTCAGAAATAATTGTGAAATGATGATACATTTCAGAAACCTTTGGTATGCCCAATATAGAAAATGAAAAGAAAATAGATTTCGAAATCGCGACCCGTTGTGACCACATACACAAATTGGGAACATTTTTTGGTGGAAAGTTTTGTGAAAACTTTGGATGGTTCACTGATTTGAGGACAACGATTTCACATATTGCTGTATCACGAAGGCCTGTGTTCGATCTGAGGTAATTTTTGGTGGACAAAGTGGTTCTAGGCCAGGCTTTTCTCCGAGTACTTCAGTCTTCGTGTTGTTCCACATTCATATTTATCTATCTATCACAGTGGTTGTACACACGAAACCTAAGTAACTGGTATAAATAGAACACCAATTTTCTTCTCCTTCACATGTCTCCCGCATCCCCCCAAACATCGGATTGCATTCCATCTCTGTGCAGGAAAACATACTGATATTTTGTGGCACTGTACACGGCTTGACAACGACAGAGGGGTTTGCTGAAGTGTCTAAATAGACTTAATTAGGGGTGCTTAAAGATTAATGCGTTTAAACATCGTCAAAGTGTTAATTTGGTAGCCGCGCTGACCGAGGGAGGGAAGATGAGTTGGTGAGCAGGTGACTAATGGAGGTTGCTTGTCTGGATGATTGAAAATAGGTCAACTTTAATGGAGCTAACCGTCGGTCAGACAACAGTGAATCAAGTAATGTTTCTGTACACATTTCAACTGGCAAATAAAAATCCTTCTTATGGTTTGGTTCGGCATGTCAAATTATGGGTTTGATATTTTATTCTTACTTTTCGATTGGAATTGAATTATGGCACCAGGAGTGTAGTAATTCATTTTGAAAATGAAATAACGCCTCTTGTACCAAATAAATATTTTTATTGCACTTTTCAGTGAAGGTAAAAGAATGAAGTTAATGTAGGAAAATAAGAAATACAAACAAATTGAGGTAAATACAGTTACCTTATTCCATTTTTCGAAGTTTAATTCTATTACGTAAGTAACAACAACCAGGTATATCTATATTAGGGGGAATACCATTGTTGTGATTGTTATATTTCTGGTTTCTGACTTTTTTACCGATCGGTTTTTGGCATGTACATTACATTCTAAGAAATAATCGACATATATCGAATTGTGAACATCACAAACAATATGTTTTGAATGCACATAACTAAGCTACACATAAAATATCGATAGTACTATTTTATCATATGCAATGCACGCTAGTATTTATTACCGACACAGAAAATCTAATATTTATATTTCCCCTAAAGTACATTACATTTACTCCCTTGTATTTAATGTAGTTTAATTCACCCGTTTTCATTGTACGTATAGTTAAAATACCGTTTACTTTACATTTTTCTCTTTTCAATGCAGTTCTATAAATTGACGAAGCGTGAGCATAATTTGGTCATGATTGTTCAGCACATTTTCTAAAATCAGTAAGAATGGGCAATACGGAGGTCATTTAGGTGACACATATTTAATAAATAAATTTTCTTTAGTAGGTATAAAACGCGGTAATAAATCCAGTTGCTTTCTCTTGATCACAATACAGCTGCATGACTGTCAGAATCGCACAAACATTGACCATTAATTTAATCAGGGCGTGTAGGTTTTGTCTGAAATTTTCTATATTTCCTAGTTGCTGGTGACGTGGGAATATAAATGACTCATTAGTGCAGTGAAAGTTTAATTACATTTTCACTCTTTAATTATTATTTTTCCATCAGTCTTCAACCATTTTGGTCCCATTCTGCCTGTTGGAAGTGATAAAGTGATAAAACCATGAGCGCTTTTAAAATTTCTGTGTCATTTTTTGCCTGTCATTGAGACAGACAGACAGACGTAACGTTAAATAAGTCATTTGAAATTTATAATGAAGAATTACGCCTACTTAGAATGAGGCATGTAGATGGACCTACTGACGTGACTGCGTGCATGAAGTAGTGGTTTGAAGAAGACGCACTGTTAGCACGTAATTATAAAATGCATTTCTCAACTCTTTCAAGAAGTGTTAAAATTAACTATTTTATTTCATTAATTTTTATTAAATTTTATAATAATATTTTTATTACAAATTAATACTCTTTGTAGAAATATATTTTGAAGTATTTATCAGATCAGTAAGTGAAAATATTCTTTTATTAGGCTGATCACCAATATACAGACAAATGATCAGCATATTAAAAGAATATTTACACTTACTGATCTGATAAATACTTCAAAATATATTTCTACAAAGAATATTAATTTGATAAAAATATTTAAACTATTCTCAAGCTACTTCTTAGTATGTAGCTTCAGATTACTTGATTTTTGAGTACATTAATACTCTTTGTAGAAATATATTTTGAAGTATTTATCAGATCAATAAGTGTAAATATTCTTTTAATATGCTGATCATTTGTCTGTATATTTGTGATCCAGGCAATGAGCCACCAGATATTTCTTCCTTAGCATGTTATGACCTCCGGAATGCCCGTTCCCAATATTTAATCCTTATAAACCAAAATACTTATTTTACAGAGTATATTCGCTTCACAATATTATATACACACTCTAGATAACACAGAACATGGATTTTTGTTTTATATCACATATACTCTTCCCAGTCAACATTTAGTATAAAAGCCCTTATTTAATGAAGAGTACACACATGGTATAAGTGAGAAATGCATATAAAGCTTCAGTCGGAAGTTTTTTTGGGAAGAGGTCACTTTGCTTATCTATGGTCTAGGTGCAGATGGGAGTATAACATTAAACAATGTGTTCAAGAAACCAGTTGTCAGAATGTGGACTTTCCTGGCTCACGGTGCAGTCCATTGGGCCACTCTCATGAACGCGCAGGTCCAACAGTCCCCCACCCCCCTCCCACCACCCCCCAAAAAAGACGTGGAATAAATTGCCTAGCTGAGATAATTATAACTCTGTGGTTAATTCAGTGGAAGTGGACGTAAAACAATGCAAATTTTATATCTGTTCGTGACACAAGAAATTTTTTATTTCGCCCCTTATATTTTAATTATAGACTACTAGAAACTAAAAAGCTGAAGTAGCTCGTAATGTAATCAGAACGCATTATTATCGTATACGATGTATTATTTTTTGTCTGAAATACATATATGATTACTTTTCAAAATTTTCGACTTAGGCAGGCATGCATAAAGTCTGAAATTCGGTACAAACTTTATGTTCCCAATACGTCTGTGCTTTGAATATGAAAAGTGACAGAATGTAGATTTGATTGTAAGATATTTATGACATAGTTGGAAGCAGTTGTGAAGAAATGTGTGGTTTTGAGCAAATATTTTATTTTATGTAAAGTTTATTTTATTATTAAGTGTAGTGTGCGTAAATTTGGAAAATAGAGTATTCGGTACTTGTAAAGATGCTTTGTATTAGTGAATCTTTATCTAGTTGAATTAACCTTTACAATAAAATTAATATTCTTTGATACAAGAAATCGACAAAGCGCAGAACTGCTTCAAAATATATTTTTTTGCAGCGTTTCTGTCTGTGGTAAAAAGTTAGATAAAATAAAGAATACACATTTACTCCTGTGTTTCAAGTTTCATGTAGACTATGTAGAATTTTTGATGTAAAAGTAGTGAGGTCGAGCGTTTTATCAAAAGATGTGTAGAACTGAGTGATTCACAAATATAGCCCTTTACTGTATTTTTGCCTTCTGATTTTTGACAGTGATTTTACTTTTGTAGAAAAATAAATCGAAATTATTTTATTCGTTTTAAGCTCTGTTGTTTTGTTGATTCTGGAACTGTATTGCAGAAGCCGAAGAAGAATTTCGTGATCCTGAACGCACTGTTTAACTCTTGACAACGTCTGTAATAGCGTAAATATGGAGATGTATTATTGTTTTGTCGGTATTAGAATTGTCGAATGTAGTGGAATTTTCAAACTCACATAGGTGTGATTCTTACATACATATGTCCAAAATTTTTTTGCGTGCAATAAATATTTATTTTTATCTGCGCTTATTGAAATAGTGTAACGTAGCAGGAGGTTACACTATTTAATAATGTAGGTCTATGGAGAAATTAGCGGGCTTATTTAATTTAACAGAGATTTCATTATATATCAGGAAATAAGGTCACGTTGTCTCTTATGGTGCGCTTGTGTGAATTGTTCCGTCAAAACGCCATTATCATTCTTAATCGATTTTAACAATATTGGTCTTTCTGCATGGCTGCAAAAACTTAATGGACGTTTCAGTGGTAGAAAGTACGGTATATGTTGCTGGGATTATAAAGAGTAGCGATGAATAATATTATGCCCTCTTCAACCGTCTTCCTCACCTTCTATTTCTACAAACGAGGTAATGACGTTCGAGTCAGAGCGATAGAACTTTTTCTTCCGGAACTGAGGAAAATCCATCCAAAACATGCCTGTCCAGAGGCTAAAGTTAGCAATCATACCACTGGACGTACTCTGTTACGGGCGTTTAACCCACTCAGGGGAAATTGTAGCTACTGGCCAGTCTCACAAGAAGAAACCGTAAGGATTATTCCCAAAAGTTGAGTCGGTAAAGGTACTGCGATTTAAATATGCAGTTTGGAATGTTATAGGGCTAAGAGAAAAAGAAAAATGCCCCGAAATAATTTAACAAGAATAATGAAAAACTACATACCAAATGACAGAAGAAACCAGGGCACAACTTTAAAGTGACTTCTAGATGTGGGTGACTGGAACGGGTCAACAAGTGGCCCTACTCCATTTTAGTTCGATTATTATTATTATTATTATTATTATTATTATTGACTTACACGAAATATGGAGGCTCACAAAATATTTTTAAGTGTGTTATCTGTTTTGAATTATTTGAACGTGCCAAATAAAGACGTAGGTTTTGCAGAAGAAATTTACTATAAATTGGCAGCATTTTCTCGAAATGTGACAGTTTCATCACGTGTCGTTCTACTGTTTCTATACTGCAGGAGCATGTGTAGCAGGATATTTAAAATTAGCAATTTAGGTTTAGGTTTTAAATTATTTAGTCCAATTCTGTTACGATCAGTTTCGGTTGCAGTGTAAAGAAGGTAGAATGTTATTTCGTTCTTCCCTGTTTACGTTGAACTTTATATGAGCAACCTTAAGTTCAGATAGTTGTTACAGAAGTATCGTGTAGATAACAGCAGCGGAGTATTTGAAGTGATCGAGGTACAGAAACATTTTAAGCGTGAGAATGTTCCATTTTCATAAGCTAACCATGCACAGAACAGCCTGATATAAAGCGTGCAACAGATCTATAGCAAAATCACGCAACTTATTTACATAGGAATAAGTGGAACAATGTTTTTGAACAGGTCAAATTTTTCATGTTTATGGTCAGCATATTTTTCACAAAGCTGTGAACTGTAAAATGGTGAAGTTGTACTCTTTCCCAGCTGGGTACTATAAATATCTTTTACATGTAGCACATTTAAGTTGTCTGATTGTGCGTTTAGTTTTGTCCTTTTGATTTACATATCCAGCAACAAATCGCACGTATTTATCCCTCTGAAAAAATAAATAGATTTATGGGTGTTATTTTACCATAGTTGTAAGCACATGTAGGCAAAAATTATAATGTAAATATATATAAGTCGTACACAATTTTATATTTATTAGATTATATAGGTTATAATTCGGCTACATGTTTCGGCATAATTACAAAGCCTTCTTCAGGCTGATCTTTCAGTAGGCGTGGTGTGGTGAAAGGTCAGCCTGAAGAAGGCCTTGTAATTAGGCCGAAACATGCAGTTGAATTATAACCTATATAATCTAATAAATGTAAAGTTGTGTATGACTGTATCATATATGATATTTATTGGACCGTGCATCATTTTGATAACTGAAGAATAAAAAACCAACTAGATGTCACTTATTATTTTATTGTACTTCTTATAGGCTCAACATGTTTCGGGCATTACTATGCCCATCATCAGGAGCTCGCGAATATGATGTTGATTACCACGTTGGTCGTTTCATTCTTGGTTTGCTGTAGGTTGGAGGTTAGGTGCGGCTAGGCTAGAGTAGTGTCCGTGCTGCAGCCTGCAACCCGGACACTACTCCAGCCTAACCGCACCTAACCTCCAACCTAAGCAAACCAAGAACGAAACGACCAATGTGGTAATCAACATCATATTCGCGAGCTCCTGATGATGGCATAGTTGTGCCCGAAACATGTTGAGCCTATAAGAAGTACAATAAAATAAGTGAGATCTAGCTGGTTTTTTATTCTTCTGTATCATGTTTATGTTGTAATTTTAGCATTTCAACACAATGGAGATGTCTCACTTGGAAAAAGCATGTAGGCAAATTATAAACAAAGTTATGAGCCAAATAAAATATTAGTATGTCCTACTATGTGGCGAAAATTTCTTTTAAATTTGGATCAGGTTACGATTTTAATTAAGTTTGTTGGATTTGCTGGTAGCCTCGAATGTTTGCAATTTAATCACGCTGTTAACTTTGTCATTACTGAAAACTTGTATTGATTAGGGTAATTATTGAGCTGCGTTATTCAGGGACAACATTATTACAAACGAGTAAAAATTATTGTAAGAACTCAGGAAAGTAAAGTATTTTCATGAATTTTTTTATTGGGACACATGTTACTTTTTGTCCGAATGTACAACAGTTTTGGAAACTTGTCTGTCCGCAGTTCTAGTGTTATTCGCTAAATAACAGTCGGAACTAAACTGATAAAATCAGAAGCTCTAGATGGAACCGAAACACACTATGCGCTGTTACCACTTAATTTTACGGGTGGGTGTTGGGATAATTTAAAAGAGAATAGCGAACGCATTTCGTGTTAGAATATCCTGTATAAATGCACACAATAAAACATTTGAAAACATTATATTCAAATTCTGTGCAGTCGTACGAAATTCACGTGGGTGAAGAAGACATTTACCCTATTTTAATCGTGTATTTAATTCCTAGAATAAACCTGTTGATATAAAATGTGAAATGCAAAAATTCCACTATTTGGTTTTGAACGTTGCTAGGGTAAAAATGCGTGACTTTGGAATCTGGCAACATTAGGACTATTACATTCTGATTATTGTTTCTAATGTACGCAGTCGTGTGTGAAATAGAACAAGTATGTTGAGACAGTTCAAATTATTTTTATGATGCTGGCGAGTACTAATATATTATCTGTTCATTCACGTATAAAATTTGATTTTGCTTTAATATTTCCATTTTTAATTTATCCAAGTGTGTATTTTGAACTATCGTGTTTTCACAGACAGTGGAATATTGTACCTGCAGTTGACATAGAATATTTTTTCTCTTAAAGGTATTTCGGTGTTTCGATTATTTTAAAACTTAATTAATGTGTCATGTGAAATTAAATTTTATCATCACTAGCGTGTATATTTTGGTTCAGTGTACGTAAAAGAATGAAAGGTCAATGTGTGAAGAATGAGGGCAGTTCTACGCATAAGCGTAACTTGGTGCAGAGCGGGGGGGGGGGGGGGGGGGGTCCCCCAATTTTTTTTTTTCTTAAAAAAATTTTTTTTTTTTTTTTTTTTGAGGGGGGAAAAAAAAAAAAAAAAAAAAAAGGG
>Ga0123355_10002268_pt1 | contig 27136 bp, 20 predicted proteins | sample TergutEmb28metaG_3_FD_89872 | JGI IMG/M metagenome (GOLD analysis project Ga0123355, IMG submission 89872) | Embiratermes neotenicus P1 segment gut microbial communities from Petit-Saut dam, French Guiana - Emb289 P1 | ecosystem: Host-associated > Arthropoda: Insects > Digestive system > Gut ... | reverse complement strand
GGTTACCAGTGTGCAAATTGACCGCATCGACTCCAGCCTTTTGTTCTTTGTATTCAGTACACGCAGGTACATCGCAACAGGACTTGCCATAGAGGTTGCGGCGGAGGCTGTCCGGTAACGCCTAGGGCAAGTGCTCTTCCCCCAGCAATGCCCCCGCCGTGTATGAACCATCGGTACAATGCCCGGCAGGGGGAGGATATACGGTTTAAGAAGCCATTTTGCCCAAATTCTTAGGCGAAGGAGACCGAGGCTCCGGAGCCGTGTTCCTTGGACGGGCTTCTTAAACCGTATATCCTCCCCTGCCGGGGCTTTTGGCGGAAATGTTCATGCGCGGTGGGGGGAAGAAATTTGACAGCAGGCACACAATCGGCTATCCTCTTTTTTATAGAACATATAGAACATTCTAAGGAGTATTTATGAAGAGACTAGGAAAACTGACGGTTGGACTTGCGGCCCTGATTATCGCGGCGGGGCTTGTCACGCTTTCGTGTACGGGCACACCGGGACGGGGCGATGCCGGCTTTAACTCATCCCACGGGGTGGTGATAATCGGCGCGGGCGGGGCGGGGCTTTCCGCCGCCATAGCCGCGAGGGAAGCGGGCGCCGATGTCGTTATTTTCGAGAAAATGGGCATGGTCGGGGGCAACACTGTCAGGGCCACCGGGGGCATGAACGCCGCCGGAACGGTGTATCAGGCGCGGGCCGGAATAACCGACTCGGCGGCCCTCTTTTACGACGACACCATGAGGGGCGGCGGCTACATCAACGATTCCGTGCTGGTACGGCTTTTGGCCGACCAATCGGCCTCGGCGATTTCGTGGCTGTCGGGCATGGGCGCTGATTTAAGCGATGTAGGCCGCCTTGGCGGAGCCTCGGTAAACCGGGCGCACCGGCCCACCGGCGGGGCGATGGTCGGCCCGGAAGTAACGGCGGCCCTGCACCGGCAGGTTGTGGAAGTTCTGGGCATCCCCCTGATTCTGAACGCCGAAGTTACCGCGATTACGTCCCAGGGCGGGCGGGTAACCGGGGTTGTCGTCTCGTACAGGGGCAGAAGGCACAGGGTCAGCGCCGATGCCGTTATCCTCGCCTCAGGCGGATTCGGGGCGAACAACAGCATGGCGGCGGCGCTGGTTCCCTCGCTGCGGGGCTTTGCCACAACAAACCAGCCCGGAGCCACGGGCGAAGGCATACGCATGGCGCAGAGGGCCGGAGCCGCCTTGGTGGACATGGAGCAGATTCAGACTCACCCCACCCACGCCCCCGACAGGGAGATGATTACCGAAGCGGTGCGGGGAAACGGCGCTATTATGACAAGCAGGGAGGGCCTGCGCTTTGTTGATGAAATGGGATTCCGTGACCTTGTTTCCGAGCGGATTCTGGCCCAGCCGGGCGGAAGCGCCTTCCTTGTATTCGATGACTCGGTGCGCAGGAGCCTTGCGGCGATTGAAAGTTACATACGGCGGGGCTTTGTGTACGAAGCGGCAACACCCGAAGCGCTGGGCGCGCTTCTTGGGGCGGCTGACGGCGGGGCGGCAATGGCAAGAACTATCGCCGTGTACAATCAGGCGTTCGCTTCCGGAAACGATGGGGAGTTTGGCCGCACAAGCATGGCCCGCTCTTTAAGCGTGCCGCCCTTCTACGCCATCGAGGTAGTCCCGGCGATACACCACACGATGGGCGGCGTTCATATTGACACCGAGACACGGGTGCTTTCCGCCGCCGGAACTCCCATCCCCGGTTTCTACGCCGCAGGTGAAGCTGTCGGCGGCATTCACGGCAACAACCGGCTTGGCGGCAACGCCATGATCGACATTATTGTCTTTGGACGCATCGCCGGGTTGAGCGCGGCGACAGGCAGATAATTCCAGGGGGAGCAGGGGGAAGCACAGGCAGATAGCGCATAACGCAGCCTCCCCTGCTCCCGTGTTGTTGTTCGAGTCAGGCCCTTGAAGGAACCCCGCCATGAGACGGAAAAAAATCGTAATCGACAGCGAAAAATGCATGGGTTGCGGTCTGTGCGCCGCGGCCTGCCACGAGGCGGCTATCGGCGTTGTTGACGGCAAGGCCAGGCTCTTACGGGAAGACTACTGCGACGGGCTTGGGAACTGTCTGCCGGTGTGCCCTGTATCGGCGATACGTTTCGAGGGCATCGAGGGCGGCGAAGATGCCGTGAAAGAAACGCCTGAACCTTCCGGCGCTTCAAGCTGCCTGCGCCAATGGCCGGTGCAAATTAAGCTTGTAATGCCCGGCGCGCCCTTTTTCTCAGGCGCGCATCTGTTGGTCGCGGCGGACTGCGCGGCGTACGCTTGCGGAGAGTTCCACGCCCGGTTCATGAAAGACAGGATCACCATCATCGGTTGCCCCAAGCTGGACGCCACCGATTACACGGAAAAACTTACCGAAATTATCGCCGCGAATGACATTCAATCGGTAACAGTGGCCCGCATGGAAGTCCCTTGCTGCCACGGCATCGAGCAGGCCGCCGTTACGGCCGTGAAAAACTCATGTAAAGCCATCCCCTGCCGGGTTGCCGTTCTAACTACGGAGGGCGCTGTTACCGATGCCTCCACACCCGCCCGGCGACAAGACCCCAGCGCTCATCGACATAGCGGGAAAAGACCTCGGCCTCGGCGGTAAAGGCATCGGCGAGATCGGGCCAAAAGCGCACGCCGCCGTCCCGCACTTCGTACCTGCCGGGAAGCGCGTGGCTAAAACCCTCACGGAACAGGCGGTTGGGCACGTGCTGCCCGAAGTACCACGGGGCTTGGGACAGGGGCAGTTGGAGCAAGTGGCCCATGAACTCGTTAATTACAAGGAAGTCGTACTCGGTGCAGTACGCCTGAATCTCGAAAAAGGTAAGCAGGAACCTTCTGCCGAATTCGGGAAAGGCTTCCCAGCGCTGGCGGGAAAACTCCCTAAAATCCTCGTAAATGAAATAAAGGCCGTGGAATACCTCGTGCGCCATAAAGCGTGTGCGAAGGGCGGGCACGGATTCCCGTGTAAGGGAAAGAACGGCCCCCCTGCCCGGAACAATCCGGGAGGCGGAGTCCACCCGCAGAACGCCCGCTCTTAAAAGCATCGCTTCCAGTTCCCATTCCTCGTCCAAAAGGGGAAAGCCGGTTCTCCGCGCCGTCTCGAAAAAGACGGCCAAATCTTCGGCCCGGTAGTTGTGCGCGTTCCAGCCGTGCAGGTGGGCGATCTCGTGGTCGTAGGCCAGCCGTCCCCGGAAGCCCGCTTTCTCGGCGAAAAAGGCCAGCCGTTTTAGAAGCCGGTCCTGCATTTCCTTCGTGGAAATGTCCAGAATAAGTATTTCAGGATACCGGTCCCAACTGAAAAGCTCAAAGCGGCTGTCCCGCCAGTTCTGGACGGGGAATGTAAGCATATCCCAAGGGTCTAGGGGGATGGGGGCCAAGGCGTACTCCAGAGGAAACAGGGGAACGGGGAGCGCCGGGGCGGGGGCGGGCGGCAGTTCCTGAACGGCCTCGTGAATAAGGGCCTGTCCGGGGACGCCGCCAGCGGGGGGAAGCGCGGCAGGCACAGCGCTCACGGCAGTTACGCCGTCCAGCCCGGCATCCGGGGAGCCTACGGCGAATACCGAGAAAAACTTAACGCCCATAATTACGCAGAGCGCCGTAAAAAGAAGAATGCCGAGCGCCCGGCCTCGTGTCAACGGTTTTTTCATAAAGCTACAATTCCTTTGGCGATGTATTGAGCCATGGAATACTTGCGTTCCATGGTTAGTTCCGGTTCCGACCGGAGAAATGTTTCCAGATAAGCGGGAAAAGAGTCAGGCAGGGTTTTTAGTTCCAGCACTTTGTCGTGATACGCCCGGTGCGAGGGCTCAAAACACCGGTTGACGCAGAACAGGGTAAGGCAGGCGTTTTTTATGAACCCGGCGGAAGATATAAGGTAGAAAAAATCATCGTCCCGCATACAGGCCGCCCCAAGATCGCCCAGAAAATGCTCCATTTTGGACTCGTGGGCGCTGCGCATAATCTGCCAGAACTCGTCCCCCAGATTGGTCAGCCGCCGGCGTATGCCGGAGATCCAGTCGTTCTGGGAAAAAATAATTTCCCCATTGGTAAGCCGGTAAAAACTGTACGTGCCCGAATCCTTAATGAACCAGAGGGAATCGAACTTGGTGTCGGCGATGGCAACCAGCTCTTCGATAAGGCTAACGGACTTGTACTCAAGGCGCACGGGAAGGTTTCCTATTAGAAAGCGGTCTTTGTTTCCCTGCCCCGAAGTCTCGAATGCCTGCACATCCTCGCCGTAAAGCTCTTGGCGCTCCCGTGGCCCGGGGATGAGGCCCCGGTAGTAAATGTCCATGATCAGCGCAAAATAGGGGTCTAGCGTATCGGGCAGGGCGGCCTCGTTCAGGGACACGCACTCCACGCCAGACCATTGGGATATAATGGACGAAAACCGGTCCACCAGCAGCTTGGTCTTAAACTTCATCGCAATTCCTTGGTATATTTGAAATAACGGAATGCCTGAACGGGGCGTTCCATATATTTAGTATAACACGGAAAAATGTTTTTGGATACACGGGCAAAACGGACACAGGTCTCTCATTTCATTATTATCGTCCCCCACCGGGATTCATTAAAGCCCGTAGAGGAATACCGGACACAGCTTTTCACCGCGGGGGTTTGCGGGGCGCTTTCCTTCCCGGTGTGCGCTCCCCTTGCCTGTGTGTCCCGGCCCTTTAGCCGCCTAGAGCTAAAGGAGCTTGCCGCGAATATCCTGAGCCGGGCCGCCAAAACGGGCGGGAAACTCCAAACTTCCACAGCGGCCTTTGCGCGCTGCCCCTTGGCGGGGTATTTTTTCGGCCCCCGCCTGGACCTTGCCATTCCTGAAGCGGCTATTCCCGAAACAGCGCGGGAAAAAGTCCTTTGCGCGTATGCGCCCCCCGTTCTGTGCGCGGCCCTTGTGGATTCCAGCGAGGATCGCGCCTTTGGGCAAGCGCCTGTTGTCTCTTTCCGCGCGGCCTTTCTAACTAACCTGTCCGTTCGCCCCTTGCCCGGCGCGGATACGCAGTATTCCTTTGAATGGAGGATGGGCGGCCCGGTGTGGTTCGCGCGTGGCGGGGGCTTCACAGCATGCTATCCAGCGCCGTGTACGTCATGCCAAAGTCCTGCGCCACAGGCTCGCAGGTAAGATGCCCTTTGTAGCAGTTTACCCCCAGCGCCAGGCCCTCGTCCGCTTTGGCGGCAGCTTCCAGTCCCAGCCCGGCTATTTTAAGGCCGTAGTGCAGTGTGGCGTTGGTCAGGGCGAAAGTCGATGTCTGGCTTACGGCTCCGGGCATATTGGCAACGCAGTAATGCACCACGCCGTCCACTACGAAGGTGGGGTTGTCGTGGTAGGTAACCTTGGTGGTCTCGCAGCATCCGCCCTGATCCACCGCCACGTCCACGATAACCGATCCGGGCTTCATGCTTTTAAGGAACTCCCGCCGGATAAGTTTTGGCGCGGCCCCTCCGGGTATCAGCACCGCCCCGATAACCAGATCGGCATAGGGGAGGGCGGCTTCTATGTTGGCGAGGTTCGAGTACATGGTCTGCACGGCGAACACGTCATCCAGATACGCCAGACGGTCTACGTTGTTGTCAAAAATCGTAACCGTAGCGCCCATCCCCATCGCCATTTTCAGCGCCCCCGTTCCGACAATGCCCCCTCCGATAATGACGACATTGGCCTTGTGTACGCCGACCGCCCCGCCAAGCAGCACGCCCCTGCCGCCCATCGGCTTTTCAAGGCAGCGCGCCCCGGCCTGCACGCTTAGTTTTCCGGCAATTTCGCTCATTGGCCGCAAGAGTGGAAGCCCGCCGTCCGCCCCCCGGATGGTTTCGTAGGCCACGGCCTTTGTTTTGCACTCTAACAGCGCCTCTGTCAATGCCCTGTCCGCCGCCAGGTGCAGGTACGTGTAAATGATTTGATCTTCCCGCATAAGGGGATACTCAGCGGCCAACGGCTCCTTGACTTTGATAACCATGTCGCAGGTTTCCCATACTTCCCGCGCCGTGCCCAAAATCACGGCCCCGGCGGCGGCGTAGGCCTCGTCCGGCAGCGCGGACTCAGCGCCCGCCCCGGCCTGCACAAACACCTCGTGCCCGTGGTTTACGTACTCCCGCGCGTTATTCGGCGTAAGGCCGACCCGGTATTCGTTGTGTTTTATTTCCTTAACTGTTCCAATACGCATTTTAGACTCCTTATGTGGCTGACTTGCCGTGTTATTTGAGAATAACCATTATACCACGGGATCGGGCGGCGTCAAGAAAAAAAATACGCGGAAAATAAGCGGCGATACCCGCTCTTATCGATACGATCGGGGGAACGCTACCAAACTTAATAAAATTACAAAAATGCATTTTCGTAATTCCTTATATTATAAGGAATTAGCAGATGGGCCTTCCTGGACTTGAACCAGGGACCTACGGATTATGAGTCCGCAGCTCTAACCAACTGAGCTAAAAGCCCGGTAAACAATAAAAACACACGGTAAAACGCCTGTTGATACGTAAAATGAGTGTACAGAACCGTCAGCTTCGTGTCAATAGTGATGTGCACCTAATGGAGCAAAGTCTAGCGTATTTGGGTTAGGTTTTTATTTTGAGGCATACTTCTTTACGGTTAGACTTTTTATGAGGCAACGCGCGGTATTGACACTCAACCCATTCTGGGTTAGAGTGAAGTCTCGAACATCGTGCGGACGTCATATAACGGCATTATCCAAGCTTCCCAAGCTTGTGACGCGGGTTCGACTCCCGTCGTCCGCTCTTGGCAAACGCGAAAAAACCCGGTGCATCCGCGCCGGGCTTTTGGGGGGCTGGCAAAACGCCATACCCGGTCAGAGCCTAGTTCTCCAGTATCAGCAGGGTCTTGGGATCCAGCTTAAGGGCCAGGCTTTCAGGAATCTTGACATCCCTCGCACGGGAAACCGTAAGGGTAATGTTGTCCTGCTTGGGCTCTAGGACAATGATAACCTCAAAAAGTTCCGCGTAGTCAGACAGAACCAGGGGAATGTTCCGCTTGTCATAGAAGGGCTCCTCGCCTTTGACGGTGCAGGAACACCACATCGCCACGCCCATTTCCACGGCAAAGGTCTTAAAAGCGCACACGTGGTCTTTCTTTATCTTTGAAAAATTAAGGCCGTCAACGATCACGGCATCGGCGTTAAAGCCGCCGTCCTTGATCAGCGCCCGGATGCTTTTCAGGATTTGGTCAACGGACAGCCCTTCCTGATTAAACTTCATCAGCACCCGGTTTTTGTCAATGTCGTTTTTCACGTCCTTTTCGTTCTGGAGATTTCTCTTTTTGATAAACTCATTAAAGAGGTCTTTGTACCAGACAAGGACGTAGTCGGTGTGCTGGGTAAACGAAACGTGAATTACCCGCTTGCCTTGCAGCAGCTTGTCCAGACCAATCTGGACAAGCACCGACGTTTTGCCGATACCCGAAGGCGCGGCGATAACGCCAAGTTCTCCCGGGCCAAGCCTGCCGTTAATGGCCTGCTCAAAAACCCGTATGGGACTGCGCCGTATAAGTTCGCTTATGACCATCGTATTAATCTCCTTACCTCTGTTCTTTTCTTCGCTTCTCTTCCGCTTCTTTAACAAGCTCTTCGGAAATGCTCATTGGAACCCTTCCGTACTTTTCAAACTCCATAGTAAACTCGGCCTTGCCTTGGGTAAGGGAGCGAAGCACCGTAGAATAGCCGAACATTTCGCTTAAAGGCACTTCCGCTTCCACTCTGGAAAACGCTCCGTCTTCGGTGGAGGATAATATTATACCACGCCTTTGGTTGATAGAGGCGAAAATATTTCCCTGAAATTCCGTGGGGCCTTCCACGGCGACTTTCATGATGGGCTCCAGTATGCAGGGCTTGGCTTTCGAGTACGCCTCCCTGAAAGCGCCGATAGCGGCGGACTGGAAGGCGATATCCGACGAGTCCACAGGGTGGCTCTGCCCGTCGTCGATAACACAACGGATATTGACGACCGGAAACCCGATAAGACTGCCCTTTTTCACGGCCTCCTTAAAGCCTTTATCGCAGGAAGGCACATACTCGGAGGGAATAGCGCCGCCCTTTATATTGTCCACAAACTCGTAGTCCACGTCCGCGAGCGGTTCCATGTAGCCCGCGACCCGCCCGTACTGACCGGAGCCGCCGGTCTGCTTCTTGTGGGTGTAGTTGTACTCGGCCCTGGAGGTTATCGTTTCCCGGTAGGCTACCTGCGGCATACCCGTTTCTACTTCGGACTTGTACTCGCGGCGCATCCGCTCAATGTAGACTTCAAGGTGAAGTTCGCCCATGCCCTGAATGATGCACTGGTTGGATTCGGGGTCAACAAAACTTCTGAACGTGGGGTCTTCCTTGGTAAAGCGGTTAAGGGCCTTGCCCATCTGATCGGCGCTTTTTTTGTCCTTGGGAGTAACGGCAAGGGAAATTACCGGTTCTGGCACGTACATGGATGTCATGGCGTAATTCAGGCCGCTGCCGCAGAACGTGTCTCCAGAGGCGCACTCAATGCCGAAAAGGGCCACGATGTCCCCCGGAGCCGCTTCGTTAATGTCTTCCATATTGTCCGAATGCATACGCACAAGGCGGCCTACTTTGAACTTTTTCCGGGCGCGGGTGTTCATCAGCTCTTCGCCCTTTTTAAGAGCCCCCTGATAAATACGCACGTAGGTAAGCTGCCCGTACTGTCCGTCTTCGAGCTTAAAGCCCAGCGCCACCGTGGGCTTTTTTTCGTCCGCGGTGAGTTCTTTCTTTTCTTCGTTGTTGTCCAAGTCAAGGGCGTAGTTTTTTACTTCCGTGGGATCGGGAAGATAGTAGCTTACCCCGTCCAGAAGAGGCTGAATGCCCTTAAACTTGTACGCGGAGCCTATCATGACCGGCACAAAACTTTCGGCGAGAGTTCCCTTACGGATGGCGGCCCGCAAGAGTTCTTCGCTTATGGCCTCTCCGGCAAGATATTTTTCGGCAAGTTCATCGGAAAAGAGGGATGCTTCGTCAATTAACTCTTCCCGGTGCTTTTCCGCGTCGGCTTTAAGGTGTCCGGGGATTTCCGCGTGGCGAATTTCCGTCCCGTTGTCGCCGTCAAAGTAAACGGCCTTCATGGAAATAAGGTCTACAACCCCTTCGAGCTTATCTTCAAGGCCGATGGGGATTTGAACCATTACGGCGTTAAGGGCCAGTTTTTCCCGAAGCTGGTTTTTTACCCGGAAGGGGTTTGCCCCGGTGCGGTCGCACTTGTTTACAAAGGCGATGCGAGGCACGTGGTAGCGTTTAAGCTGGCGGTCAACGGTGATAGACTGGGACTGAACCCCGCCCACGGCGCACAGCACAAGGATTGCCCCGTCCAGCACCCGCAGCGACCGCTCGACTTCGATGGTGAAATCTACGTGCCCGGGCGTGTCGATAAGGTTAACGGTATAATCCTTCCATTGAACCTGAGTCGCGGCGGACTGAATGGTGATGCCCCGCTCCCGCTCCAGTTCCATGTGATCCATTGTTGCGCCGACCCCGTCCTTGCCCCGGACTTCGTGGACAGCGTGAATTTTTTTGCTGTAAAATAAAATACGTTCAGAAAGGGTGGTTTTCCCTGAATCTATGTGCGCGCTAATTCCGATATTCCGCATCTTGCGGACATCAGCCCGATTACCCGAGGTGTCCATTTTGCAACTACTCCTTAATGCTCTCCGTGGATCAAACTTAAAACGACAGGGAAGAAACAGATGTCGTCATTTGTGAAAAGATAGCACGTTTTTCAATAAATTTCAAGAGGGATACAGCGTAATCCCTATGGGCACACCCGGATTCGAACCAGGGACATCTTGCGTGTAAAGCAAGCACTCTAACCAGCTGAGTTATGCGCCCGTTGCCATAACCTACCCCCAAAAGGCATGGAATGTCAATGGGGCTGTCAGGCGGCGAACCGCGCGGGGCTTTATTTCTTTTCCCCTTGAGCTTTCAGCACTTTTGAAAGGGCAAGTATCGTTTCCACGTCCTTTTCGCCAAGCTCTGTTAGCAGTTGGTTTATCGACTTGATATAGTAGCCCGATACTTTTTCCTGCCTTTTCGCTTCCCCGCCCTGCACAAGGTATTCGACCGTTACGCCTAACGCTCCGGCTATCTTCGCAGCGATGTCCGCCGGGGGCATCGAGGCCCGCGCGCCAAGGTAGCAGTCCAGCGTCCCCTTGGCAATTCCCGTTTTAACGCTTAACTCCTTAACGGTCAGGTCAAGGTAATCAAGTTCGGCCCTTAAATTGGTCTTAAAGTCAGCCATTGTTTTCAAAAATACAGCAATTGCGGTATTTTTTGTTCGATGATATTGAAATTGACGTGTTTATGTTACGATAAATACCGCAATTGCAATATCACATTGCGGCGACCGCTTCCACGCCGCCGACACCCCGGCGGCGCGGCCTGCCCTAGAACGCCCTGATTTCCAAGCCAAAGCCGATGGTGTGGACGGCCCTGTTGCCGGGGTTCGATGAGCCGATGTCCGGCAGGCGGAATTCGTATTCAGCATAGAAAAGAGCGGGGCCAGTGAGCATAAGTTCAATGGCGGGCCGCAGGGTCATGTTTGTGGTAGAAAAGTGATCCGGGGAATCCAGCATGGCCCTGAAAGAAGCCGTTAAGTCGGGGTTGATTCTGTAGGCGACGCCGGGGCCGAACATCAGTTCCACGTCATTTACGTCGGGACTGCCGAAGAGCCGCTGGCTTGCGATAAGGCTGACGCTCAGGGGCCACGATATTCTGTAGCCGACCCTTTGATACATTGTAAGGATGCCCATGAAGCCGGGGCTGGTGGAATCCCATGTGGCGAAGTTCATGCCGAAAAGCTTAAAGCCCGCCGACAAATCGTGAAGGCCCGCGAAGCCAAAGGTGGGGACATTGACGCCAAACAAGGTGCGCCCGTTGTTGCCAAGGTCGTAGGCGAAAATCGTGCTAAAAAACGGGGTGATAAACGTGCCGCCAAACATCATCTGCTCGGCAAGCGTTTCCATGTCCTGCCCCGCCGCCCGGAACGCCGCCCCAACCGTCAGCCCTTGCAGGGGCGTAGCGTAGGTAAGGTGAAGGCCCGGCTGTACAAGGTCGATAATCTGCTCGGAAAAGTCGGCGTCCAACTGCATAACCCACAGGCCGTCGGCAAAATTGCCTATCGCGACGCGCAGCGAGTCGTTGGCGGAGGCCAGCCCGTTAAAATCGACCCAGCCGTAAATCCCCCGCACGCCGAAGGTTCCGCCCTGCGCCGGGGAGCCTTGGGCCCTTGTAACAAGCCGCGCGCCGTAGTTTTCCCTTGTAACCGTGGCGGAAAGGTCGAACCGGGGGGCCGTAAGTATATCGTCCCGGTGCTGAGTGGTGATTGACTCATCGCCGCCGGGCGGGTTGGTAAGCCGGATACCCATAGACGCTTCCCCGCTGAATGACACTTGGGCAAAGGCGCTGCCCGCCAGAACGCCCGCCATTACAAACACAATAATTACCTTTTTCATGCCGTTTTATTCCTCCTGAAAGCCACTTGGCAGTTGTATTGCTTTGACTATATACGCCATTGGGATTTTTTTGCTTCCCAATAGCGCAAATGCGGTATTCTAAATATTTGTTTGCTTCGATTGCGCTATTTTTCCGCTAAAAGCTCCGGGACTATTGTAGGTTTTAAGCAAGGCATATGCCGGAAAAGACGTTTTATTAAATGTTATGGAGGTTATTATGATGAAGTTCTTAAGACCAGCAAAACTTACGGCAGCGTTTGCCGTACTGTTGGCTGGCGCGCTGGCTCTTGCCGGGTGTCCCGGCAACAATGGCGGCGGCGGAGGGCCTGCGCTGCTCCCGCCGGAAACGCCGGAAATAACGGCAGTGGAACCCGATTCGGGAACGCTGACCGTGCGATGGGCTGCGGCAGCACGGGCCGTTTCCTACGATCTGGCGTGGGCTCCGGTTCCCGCTGACCCGGACGAGGAAGTAGATGAAGGGGACAAAACGATAATCCCCACCATCACCGGCTTGTATTACACGATTACCGGACTTACCAACTTTGACTATTACTACGTGTGGGTACGGGCAGTGAACACAGCGGGCATAAGCGCATGGAGCTACTCTGAAAGAATGGCTCCCACGCCAAGCCCTGCCGCAATCCCCGCCAATGTACAGGCATCCGCCACCGGAATCTCCGGCGAAATTGAATTGACATGGGATGCCTCGGCAAACGCCGTGGAGTACGAAGTGCGCTTCCGCTATCTTCCCGCAGGGGACTGGGTAGAGCACACTCCCACGCCGCCGGACGCAATCACAATGCTCTTTACCGGGCTGGTTGACGGCGTTACCTACGAGTTTCAGGTACGGGCCGTGAACGACTACGATGTGTGGACTACATGGTCAGCGGTTGTAACCGCCGTACCGATGCTCTTTGCCGAACCGGGCGCGGTGCAGGTTCTTACCGTTAGCAGTGTTATCGGAGCGGACAACAGTCTGCTTGTGGAATGGGAAGCCCCGTATGGCTACCTTGTGCAAGGCTACCGGATACGGTTTAGCGCCACGAGCGTAGACCCGCTGGTAGGCTACACCTACTTTGGCGGCCTTCATACCGGAACATCCGTAACAGTTACCGGGCTTGCCAGAGAGACTCTGTACGCGGTGTGGGTGCAGGCGGTAGCCGGCCCGTATTACAGCGACTGGTCTGCCCGTGGAACCGGGGCCACCTATCCGTTTACCCAAGCCTTTGACATTATCGTAGTCGGGGCCGGGGCCGCCGGGGGCAGCGCCGTGTTTGCGGCGCGGGCCGGGGGCGCAGAACAGGCCAATGACTTTGACCCGATAGTAGGGGCGTGGGGTGTTCCTTCCGAGGCCCCCATGCAGAATCCCGACATCTGGAACGACCTGAGCGTACTCTTGGTTGAAAAGCGTCACATTTGGGGCGGCATGACCAACACCGCCGGGCCCGGTAATGCCCAGCCCGGAAATCAGGCCCAATGGCACGCCGTACAGCGAACTGATTTTAACCACTTCAGGACCTTGTTTACGGTATACCTCCGGAGCCCGGTCGCTATGGGCGCTGGCAACCACGGCGATGCGGGCATTGCCGGCGACGAGAATCATTTTCAGCATATCCCGCTTCCCGCGAACTACCCCAACTGGAGTAAATCGTGGGCGGCGTTCCGGCAAATGCAAAGCATCAATTCCCTCCTTCACCGCCGGGGCCGCCACGGCCTTGGCACTGCGGCTACCACAAGCGCGATGTTTAACCGGATTGGGAACAACGGTCTTGCGGAGATACGCTTGAACACCCAAGCAACGGAGCTTATTACAACCGGGCCTGCCACTAACGCCACATCTGTTATTGGCGTAGTAACAAGGGAAATGATGGGCAACCCCACCGGCACTGCGGTTCAAAACACCATCTTAGGTACTCCCACTGGGCGGGAAGAGCGGATCGCGGCCCGTAGGGTCATTATTTCTTCCGGCGGGTTCTCTAACCTGCGCGCGGACGAAGTAATCGCCGCCGGCCTTGTACCTGCCCACGGCAATGTAGCCGCCGCCCACTTTGCGCCTACCGGACACGTGAACAGCTACGGGACAGGCATAATAATGGCTATGGATATTGGAGCCGCCATAACCGCCAATTACGGCGCGATTAACAACGCCATGAATCTGGCGCGGCATTTGCGGGGAATCGGCATGGGCGCGTATGTCATGCCCAGGATATATCCTCTTCCCACAGACGGAAGCGATCCGCTAGTGCCACCTGTCGGAAACTGGGGCGCGTTCTTTGGCAATGCCGCCGGGTTTGGCGCAACTGCCCCAATGTGGCGTGTCGCCCAAATTATGGTGAACAATCAGGGCCTACGCTTTAGGGCCGAGGCCGCATTGAGCAACGCCATGATCTACGACATGACAAGGGCGGAAAACTGGCCAGTCTGGGCGATTTTTAGCAGCGTTGATCTTGGCCCCAATATCCAAGCTGGCGCTGGCCTTGCTGGGCCTGACCCTGCTGGCGCTGCTAACGCACGGCCGCGGATACAAGTTCTGGAAACGGTATGGAACTTTCTGCAAACATTGCCCGAAGGCGATATGCGCCGACAGGAACTTGTTAGGGGAACCACCCTTGCCGAGCTTGCCGCCGCGATGGGGCTTACCGGAGCTGCGGTTACCGCTTTTGTAAACGAGGTAGTAACGTATGATGCGGCAGTCATTGCGGCTGGGAACGGCGGTACGTGGGCAGACCCGCTTACTGATCCGGCTCATCCCAACCACAGGCCCGGCTGGCTTGGCAAAGCGGCGGGCGCTGGCAACGGTAACCTTATTCGCTTCCTTCCCGGCGATGCCCCTGACGGAACGGAAACCGGCATTTTCTGGGCAATACGGATGCATCCCGCCGTGTGGGATTCCACGGGCGGCCTTGCCACCGATATGTGGGGCCGGGTGCTTAGGGAAGAACTTCCCTTGACCGCTGGCGGAGAAGCAGGATTTGAGAGCGACTTTAACGTGAACTACATTGTACCGGCAAATCCGGCGAACATCATCCGCAACCTGTATGCGGCGGGAGCGGCGGCCAACCGCTGGTTCTACGGCTACCAGTACCAGAGCATGACATCGGTCGGGGTTGCTGGTCTTCAGGGCGGTCTTTCCGGCCTTCATGCGGCACGGGGCATTTTGGGCATTCCACACACATTGCCCATTGACAATGCCGGTGCGCCTTGGCCGTCTGTCGTATTTGAAGATTAAAGTTCGGAATTAGCTAGTGTAAGCGCTAAAGCCATCCCGTAACAGGGGTGGCTTTAGTTATGTAAGTTTAGATTTTTAATGGAAGGATTACGAATGAAAAAGAAATTGTCGCCGCTGGCGTTTGTTGTTTTGGGACTTGGCCTTTTGTTCGCCGGATGTCCCTTTGGCCCCATCGAAAACCCCGCTATCTATATACCCCCGCCGCCGCCGGGTGCGGAGCAGAGAACCGGCACTGCGTTTGGTCAGCATGATTGGGTTACGGTAACTATCTACTGGTATGGCGGCGTTGTTGTTTCTACCAGCGAAGTCGAACACGGCGAGCCGATGGAATGGGTAGAAGGCCGCTTTGAAGCTTGGAGATATTATGTTATAGCCAACAATCGCCTACCCCCTATTTTTGAAGAGGATAATCACGCTGGCTTTGGATGGACGCCGCACTATGTCGACACTTTCGGCGGGGCTACCCTGTCGGTCAACGGGCTAACCCGTGCGGGGCAGGAAGCCTTTGCCCAGTTGGGTAACTGATTTACCGCACAGCCACCCCCGCCGCGCGTGAGATGAGCGGTACAATGCCCGGCAGGGGTGGATATACGGTTTAAGAATCTTAGTAACATCAGAAAGCACGCTGTCAGCTTTGAACAGGCTAAAATAGCGCTAGAAGACCCGCGCCGCCTATGTTTCTATGATGAGGCACATAGCATAAATGAGGATCGTTACATTGTTTTTGAAAACGTCAAAAGGCGGATATTGCTTGTAAGTATAGTATGGGCAGAGGAAGATACTATCCGTATTATTTCTGCTCGACATGCTAGCAAAAACGAGACGGAGGTCTACAATGAAAATTGTTCGCTATTATTCGGAAAGCGACCTAAACCTACTAAAGAAGATTGGGACAACAGGGTGGACGCTATCAAAGATGAAGATATAGATTATTCCGATATTCCCGAAGTAACTGATTTTTCTAAATTCCACCCTTGGGAACAGCGGCAAATGTTTAAGCCTGTAAAGGTTTCTGATACTCACGATTTCATCTATTCGATAGCGAAGAGCTTCCTGAAAAACCTGACTACCGCGTTAAAAAGGCGGCGGAACAGGGAGGGATTTTTTAATTGCTGTATTTTCCTTGCGGCTTCGCTGGCCTCTTCGGCGGAAAAATCCAGACGCTGGGCATTTTCCTCCAGCTCATATTCCAGCTTCGCAAGTTCATCCGAAATATCAACCTCTATCGCGTTTATGGTTCTCCACCCAAGGGAACGGGCGGCTTCCAGCCGTCTTCCCCCGGCGACAAGGAAATTTTTTCTGGTAATCAAAATGGGGCTTATCTGGCCAAAGCGCCTCATGCTGTCCGCCAAGGCCGCGATGTCCCCCATTTCCTTTCTAAGCCGCTTCTTTACCTTTATGTCTTCAATGGGAACCAGCATGAAACCCTCAGCAGTGATGTCAGTCTATAAGAGGGTTGAACAAGGGAGCCGGCATTGTAACAAAATCCGTTTCAAGGCCCGCCCCGTCTGAATCTTCAGGGACAAGGGGCAACTCGCTGTCAAACTCTTCCTCCTGTGGGATAACCATTACCGCAGTGTCGGGCAAGATGTCAGGCAACGACAAAGACGGGACAGGCGGCAGAAGATCAATATCAGGCAAAGTCAGAGAAGGAAGCGGCAGTAACGTGTCCAGCAGGGGATCCGGGCCGGGAACTACCGCCGGGGCGGGGGCCGGAACCGCCGCTGGAGCCGGAACATTCCTGCCCGGGGGCCGCCTTACGGCCTGCGCCCGCCCGGCTTGCGGCGACTGCGCCGCCTGGAACTCCCTTAGCAACTGCTCGTCCCGTATAACCGGCAGGGAAAGGTCTGCCACCATGCTGCTGGTGTCAATAAACCTGTCATCCAGTTGAATGTGCCTGACGCCAATCTCCCTTACTCTGGTATTACCGTGGTAATCGCAGAAGGCTACCGGCTGAGTGCCTTCAAGGAAGGGAAGCGTGGTCTGCCCGTGGGTACAATAGGAAGTTCTTAACAGCCCGGACCTTGTACATACTGTTACACTAACAATGCCAGAGTTGGGGCGGGCGAAGTCCCTGAACGGAAGGCCCAGATGTATCTCCCGCATATATTCCGCCCATATCGGGCCGGCGAGGGTGGAGCCGGTAAGGGTAAGGCCAAGAGAGTTTCCGGGCCTGTCAAAGCCGAACCACACGGCGGTCGTAAAGTAGGGGGAGTGCCCCACAGTCCACGCATCCTGCCAGTTTTGGGTTGTCCCGGTTTTCCCGGCCATAGGCATGCTGAAGTTGTTTCCGTTTTCGTCCCTGAACACAAATCTGGAACCCCAGCCGGAAGGATTCCAGAGGGTTCCGTGCCCTGACGGGCCGCGCTCAACAGTTCTTTGGAGCATTCTGGACACTATATAGGCGTTTTGGGGGCTTACCACCTGAATGGCGTTACCCCTTCGCCGTTTTTCCGTTACAAGTTCCCGCTCAATATCCATGATAACCCTTCCGTTGCGGTCTTCGATGGATCGGATCGCGATGGGCGTAACTTCCCGGCCTTGGTTGCCGAATATCGCGAAGGCCCTAGCCATTCTGATCGGGGAGGTGGAGTTTACCCCCAATCCCAAGGGGAACACTCTTGGAAACCGCGCCCGAATCTCGTCCTGATTTGTGTAGCCAAGGAGGGCGGCAGAACGGTTAATGGCGGCGTCAAAGCCTATGCCGTCCAGTATCGCGATAGACGGCACATTCATGGACTGAGCCAGGGAATCGTACAGAAGCACCGTACCCCTCCACCTTCCCATGAAGTTCAGGGGTATGTACGGGGTTCCGTCCTCGTTATGGAACACGATGGGCAGGTCGTTTAGCCTGCTAGCGGCGGTAAACCTCCGGCTGTCTATGGCCGCGGAGTAGTAAAGGGGCTTAAAGGCGCTACCCGTCTGAAGGCGGCCCTGTGTAGCCCGGATAAACTGGTTTGTCTGGTCAAATCTGGAGCCGCCGATAAGGGCGGTGATGTGGCCCGTATCGTTTTCTATGGAAACCAGCGCCCCTTCTACGACGCTCCGCTCCGCCATTGCCCTGCGGCTGGCGAAACTTACACTGGTAGCGGGCTTGAGTTCCGGAATCCCAAAGAGTAGCGCCGCCAAGTCCACCACGGGGTTAATGACCATGTTGTACTGGTCAGCGGCCCGTTGCCGGCTCTGGGCGTCCGAAGTCGAATGGATTTGATCAAGATCGAAATAGAGGGAAAGAAGCTCCACCAGAGGCCGCCATGTTCTTTCCACTTCCACCAGGGGCATCGCCGCCGACCGCGCGAACTCCGTGTTCGCCCGCCTAAGCCCGGCTTCCATGAGCCGCTCCGCCGCCGCCTGATGCCTCATGTTCAGGGTGGTGTGAACCGTAAAGCCGTCCCGGTGAAAATCCATCGTGCCGTACATAAGGGAGGACAATTCCCGGCGCACGTGTTCGCTAAACCACGGGGCCGCGTCCGTCCGGCGGAAATACGCCGCGACCGAGGCCCTGGTAAAGTCAAAATTCGTCCAAAACTCTTCAAACGAAGCGTCCGCTTCTTCCCCGGTTATAAAGCCAAAGCCAATCATCCGGTCCAGTACAAAGCGCTGGCGGTTCATGGCGTCGTTGGGGTTGCTCAGGGGATTGTACCGGCTGGGGCTGGAGGGTAGAATCGCCAGTATCGCCGCCTCGGCCAAGGTAACGTCCCGCGCGCTGTGCCCAAAGAAGAACTGGCTGGCCGCCTCTACCCCAAAGACGCCGGGCCCCATGTTTATCTGGTTAAGGTAAATCTCAAGAATTTCGTCTTTTGAAAAGCGCCGTTCCATCTGAATGGCCCACCAAAGTTCCCTGACCTTCCGGGAAAGGGTCATTTCCCTGCGATCCAGGTGAAGCGTACCGGCTATCTGCTGGGTGATCGTGGAACCGCCGCCCAAGTTCACCCCGATAAGCTGTCCGTAAGCGGCGCGGGCTATGGCCCGGATGGTAAACCCTCTGTGGTTGAAAAAGTCCGGGTCTTCCCGCGCGAGAATCGCATTGACAAGATGCCGGGGCAGCTCGTTTACGGTAACCAGCGCCCGTGTTTCCTCGGCGGCGAACTCGGTAATGACATTCCCGTTTATGTCGAGAATCCTCGTGGGCAACGCCGGGGCGAATTCAAGAAAATTTTCCTGGTTTCTGATGTTTGTCGTTTCCGCGAGGGACCAGCCAAGGCCCACCCCTATCGCTATCGTCACCATCACCGTCAAGACTGCCAACGCGCGTACAACAATCCCGCTTGCTACGGAAGAACTTTGTGAACTCATAACCCAATCCTAGAGTATAAGGAGGAAACTTGTCAAGTGCCCTGTCAGCGGGGGAGCCTTTTCCCAAAGGCGCTACACTCCCGCCGCCACAGCAACCGCCGCCGCGATACCCTCGCCGTCAAGGCCGGTTCTGGCAAGCAGTTCCTCCCGCTGGCCAAGCGCGTCGAAGGTTTCCCCTATTCCCAAAACCAAAACCTTGCAGGAGCAATTCCGGCGCAGGGCAAGCTCGCAGGCGTATTCCCCAAAGCCGCCGCTTTTCCTTCCTTCCTCCGCGAAAACCACAAGGTCATAGCGGTTCATAATGTCCGCAAGGAAATCTTCGTCCACGGGTTTAAGAAAGCGCAGGTTGTACAGGGCGGCAGTAATGCCCCCGCGTTCAAGGATGGCGGCGGCGGCAAGGACTTGGGGGTAAAGGCTGCCGGTAAACGCCACGCAGACATTTTTTCCCCCGGCTGTTTCCGGCGGCTTTTTAAGCCAGACACCCTTGCCCTTTTCAACAGGAAGGGAAAAGGCGGGAACCGTGGGGCAGGAAGCCTTGGGATAGCGGATCATCACGGCGGAGGGCTGGGCAATCGCCCATTGGAACATCAGGGCAAATTCCTCCTCCCCTGCCGGGGCAAGAATGGTTAGGTTCGGCGCGGGGCGAAAAAGGCTTATGTCGAAGATTCCCTGATGAGTCTCCCCGTCACAACTGACAAGGCCGCCGCGATCCAGCGCGAAAATTACGGGCAGGTTCTGAAGGCAGACATCGTGAATAATTTGATCCGCCGCCCGCTGAATAAACGTGGAATAAACCGCTACCACCGGACGCAAACCACGGACGGCAAGACCCGCCGCGAAGGTTACGGCGTGTTCCTCCGCGATTCCCACGTCAAAGAAGCGTTCGGGAAACGCTTTCCTGAACGGCGAAAGGCCCGTTCCGTCCTCCATAGCCGCCGTGATCGCCACAACCCGCTCGTCATGCCGGGCGGCTTCCAGTATCGTTTCGGCGAAAACATGGGTAAAGGTTCGCGCCCCTGTCCCTTCGGCGGGCGAAAACGCCGAAACCCCGTGGTAACTTCCCGGATCATCCTCGGCAAGCCTGAAGCCCTTGCCCTTTTGGGTGGTTACGTGGATTACGACCGGCTTTGATAGCTGCTTGGCGTCCCGTATAACCCGGACAAGAAGGGGTATGTTGTGTCCTTCGATGGGCCCCACATATTCAAAGCCCAAATCGACAAAGAAATTGTCGGTGTAAAAAACCGCTTTTACCGCCCGTTTCAGCCTAAGCATGATCTTGAAAAGGACTTCGCCGATGCCGGGCGTTTTCTTGACCACGGTGTCAACGGCCCGGCGGAACGTTTGGTAGTTGGCTTTCATGGAAAGGCCGCTTAGGTATTTGGAAAGCGCCCCCACATTGGGGCCGATGGACATATTGTTGTCGTTAAGGATCACCACAAGCGGAAGCTCAAGCTGGCCGGCGTGAGACAGGGCCTCGTAGGCAAGACCGCCGGTAAGGGCTCCGTCTCCTATGACGGCGGCGGCGCGGTTCGCGGTTCCAAGGCGCTTTTCCGCCGCGAGGATGCCAAGAGCGGCCGAAATGGAGGTGGAGGCGTGGCCGGTGTTAAAACTGTCGTGGGGGCTTTCGGCGGTCTTGGGGAATCCGGCAATGCCGCCGGATGTGCGCAGGGCGGGAAACGAGCCGTACCTTCCGGTAAGGAGCTTGTGAGCGTAGCACTGATGCCCCACATCCCAGACAATTTTGTCATCCGGCGAATTGAAAACCAGATGCAGGGCGATGGTTAGTTCAACGACTCCCAGATTGGAGGCCAAGTGTCCCCCGTTGCGGCTTACGGTGGCGACAATCGCCTCCCGAATCTCTCCCGCCAAGCGGCTTAGGGCGGCGTTGTCCAGACCTTTAAGGTCACGGGGCGACTGGATATGCGGTAAAAGGGGCTCATGCTTCGGCATACCGGTATAACTCAAAAAACAACTCGAAATTGAGGATTTTTACGATTTCTAAAGACGCGCTTGGCACTACAAAGAAGGGCTTCCGGCCGCTTTAGGCAAACCCGCGGCCCGGAACCTTATTTGTTCTTGTGTCTGTTCTTTCTGAGCTTCTTCTTGCGCTTGTGGGTCGCAATTTTCCGCAGTTTGCGTTTTCTTCCGCAGGGCACTTCAAACTCCTTAAAACGTAGGGCGCGCAAGCCGGGCTTACAGCCGCACCATAAAATGAGACCTGTTTAATCCGGGGGAACTCCCAGCAGGCGTGTTTTGACAGTATGGGCCGGAAGCTGGCAAAAAGTCAAGCGGGGTTGGGCACCCCTCCGCGCGTGAACCTAAAGCATCAGGCAGGCATCACCGTAGCTGAAAAAGCGGTAGCCTTCACGGACAGCCTCGCCATAGCTTTCAAGGATAAATTCCCGTCCGGCGAAGGCCGCCACCATCATAATCAGGGTGGAACCCGGCGTGTGGAAATTGGTGAACATGGCGTCCACGGCCTTAAACTCATAGCTGGGATAAATGAAAATCGAGGTGCTGCCGTCCCCCCGGCGCAGCCTGCCACAGCCGTTTGAGTCCGTTACCCACGCCGCCTCCAGCGCGCGTACGCTGGTAGTGCCCACGGCGAGAACCGCGCGCCCTTCGGCCTTGGCCTTTTCAACACGGCGGGCGGCATCATCGTTCAGGTGAAAGCTCTCCTCGTGCATGCTGTGATCCTCCACCGTTTCGGTTCGCACGGGCACAAACGTTCCCATCCCGACATGAAGGGTAATAAAGACGCTCTCGATCCCGGCCCTTTCCAGACGGCTAAGAATTTCCTCCGTGAAATGAAGCCCGGCTGTGGGAGCCGCCGCCGAACCATGCTCGCTGGCGTACACCGTCTGGTATCGCTCGATGTCACCGGGCGAACTGGCCCGCGAGCCGGGGCGCTTGATATAGGGCGGCAGGGGAACCTGCCCGTGAATGTCCAGCCACGAGTCGTCTATGGGGCGGTCAAAGCGAAGCGTTATCGTCCCTTCCGGGCCGGGGCCGTCAATATGCCCGGCGGACACTTCCTCGCCGCCAGAGCCGGGAAAGACGTACCGGCTGCCGGGCTTGCGGCGGCTGGCCCGCTTTACCATCGCCTGCCAGCAGAACTCATCAAGCCGCTTTACCAGTAAGAATTCGCTCTGTGCCCCGCCCTCCACGGATATGCCCGTAACGCGGGCCCGCCGCACCCGTGAATTGTTGAACACCATCAGCGTTCCCGGCTTAATAATCGAAGGCAAGTCAGACACCATGCGGTGTTCGCGGCGGCCCGTCTTTCTGTCCATCACCATGAGCCGGGACTGCCCCCGCTGCGCCGGGGGATGCTGGGCAATCAGGTGTTCGGGAAGATCAAAGGTAAAATCATCGGTTCGCACGGGAAATCTCCTTTCAGCTCTTTAATCCGGCGGGGCTTCAAAGAAAAGTCCGCCGCTTTCTTCCCGCCGCCGCATCTTCAAAAAATCGTAGGCAAGGGAGGTAACCATTCTGCCGCGCGGGGTGCGCTGAATCAAGCCCGCCTGTATAAGATACGGCTCGTAATAATCTTCCAGCGTGTCAACCGATTCGCCGATGGATATGGCCAGCGTTTCCGCGCCCACCGGCCCGCCTCCGTAGCGGGTAATAATCATCGCCAGAATTTCCCGGTCGTACTTTTCAAGGCCAAGACGGTCGATTTCAAGACGGGCAAGGCTTTCTTCAACAATTTCTTTGGTAACAAGCGGGCCCGTACTTTCCCCGCCAGGTTTTCCCCCGCCTGGCATTCCCCCGCATGGCGCTCCCCTGCCCGCCCCCGGCTTGGCGGCAGACAGAATCTGGGCGAAATCCCTGACCCTGCGAAGAAGGCGGTTTACCACCCTGGGCGTTCCCCTGGCGCAACGGGCTAACAGGGCGGCGGCGTCACTGGCGATACTCACGTTAAGGATGCCCGCCGAGCGCATGACAATGGCCTGCATGTCCTCGTCCTCGTAAAAGGAAAAACGGCAGGTAATCCCAAAGCGGCTTATAAGGGGGCTTGAAACATTTCCCGCCTTGGTCGTGGCTCCCACAAGCGTAAAGGGCTGAATGGGTATCCGTATGCTCCGGGCGCTAGGCCCCTGCCCGATAATCCAGTCAAGTTCGTAATCTTCCATCGCGATGTACAGCATTTCCTCTATGGCGGGCTTAAGGCGGTGGATTTCGTCAATAAAGAACACGGTTTTTTCGGTAAGCGTAGTTAAGAGCCCCGCAAGGTCTTTGGGCTTTTCCAGCGCCGGAGCGGAGGTAACCTTGAAATCCGCCTGTAGTTCGTGGGCCACCACTTGGGCAAGCGTGGTTTTTCCCAGCCCCGGCGGGCCGATCAAAAAAAGATGGTCAAGGCTTTCCCCCCGCTCTTTGGCGGCCTCGATAAAAATTGAAAGGTTTTCCTTCATAGCCTTTTGCCCCATGAACTCGGCGAGGTTTTTGGGGCGAAGGGCGGTATCCCGGCTGTCTTCCTCGTGGGGTTTTTCAGGGTGAAGGATGCCCCGTTCGCCGGCTTTGGTTTTTTCCATGCTTGGTTCTTTCATGCCTGAATGCCTTAACGCCATGCCCGCTACGAAGAGCCGCCGCTTAAAAGCACTATCGCTTCCCTAAACAGAACTTTTTCCCGTTCCGCCTGAGTAAGGCCGGGGGCGAGCGCTTTCCCCGCCTGTTCCAGAGCTTCGGCGGCGGCCCGCTTGTCGTAGCCCATGCCGGCGAGCGCTTCGACAAGGTCTAGGTAGGGGCTTTCCACGGCGGCTACAGGGCGCGCCAGCTTTCCTTTAAGGGCCAGTATCATCTTTTGGGCGGTCTTTTTGCCAAGCCCCGGCACGGCCTCCAAGCGGGCAAGGTCTTCGTTTTCAAGGGCGCTTTCCAGCTCCTTTTGGCCTATGCCGCCAAGGATTTTCAGCGCCCCTTTGGGGCCTACCCCATCGACTTTAAGGAGTTCCAGAAAGGTGGCCCGCCGCTGCTCGCCTGAAAAGCCGTAGAGCTTCATCTGGTCTTCCCGGTGATAGAGCCAGACGAAGACCCGGCCCTCCTCCCCTACTTCCGGCAGGCTGGCAATGTCGGTTGCCGGGGCGGAAATATCCCATTCCACGCCGCCTGACAGCACATAAACGCTTTCGCCGAGTTTCCCGGTGATTGTTCCCCGGACGCTGTTGAACATGGGCGCAGTATAGCATTATTTGAAAATAAAAACTATTCAGCGGCAGCGGCAAAAAACATAAACCCGCAGTTGGATTTTACGTGAGGCAACACACCTTTACAAAAAGCGCGATTACCGTTAATATCGTTAGTATAGGGAGACAAAGCGTGGCAAAAAAGAACATAGTTATTCTCGGCGCCGGTTATGCGGGTATACTTGTCGCCAAAAAGCTGGCAAAAAAGATCAAAAAGCAGCGTATCGATGACGTGGAAGTAACGATTATCGACAAAAATCCGTTTCACACCATGCTTACGGAGCTGCACGAGGTTGCCGCCTGCCGTGTGGACGAGTCCAGTATCCGCATAGACTTGCGGAAGGTTTTTCAGGGGCGCGAGGTCAACGTGGTTATGGATACCATTGTGGACGCCGATTATGACGCTAAGCGCCTTACCGGCAAGCGGGGCACGTATAGTTACGACTACCTGGTCATGGCTTCCGGCTGCAAGACCACCTACTTTGGCGTTAAGGGGGCGGAGGAACACTCCTTCCCACTGTGGTCGTACGGGGACGCGGTGCGCCTACGCGACCATATCCACGCCATGTTTCAGGGGGCGGTTTCGCAGACTGACCCTGAGCGCAGAAAAGCCATGCTTACGTTTTACATCATTGGCGGCGGCTTTACCGGGGTGGAAATGGCAGGCGAGCTTGCCGAATACGCCCCCGTATTGTGCCAGAAATTCGGCATCGACCGGGAAGAAGTCCGCATTTACACCGTGGACGCGCTGGAAAAAATAATGACCGTCCTGCCCGACAAGGCAAGGGACAGGGCCATGCGGCGGCTTGAAAAGATGGGCGTTCAGGTGCTGCTTAAAACGAATATCACTGGCGTTACGAAAGACAGTATCGAGTATGCCTGCGGCGATGATACGCGCGCCGACGCTACCTGTACCGTTATTTGGGCCGCCGGAACTCAAGGCTCCGACATCGCGCAAAAATCGGAAGCCTTGGGCCACGAGCCACGCACACGGGGGCGCGTGCGGACGGACAAGCATCTGCGTTCCGTGGCCCACCCCAGCGTGTATGTCGCCGGAGACAACATATTCTACATACCGGAAGGGGAAACGGTGTCCGTGCCCCAAATGGTGGAAAACTGCGAGCATTGCGCCCCGGTTATCGCCGCCAATATTCTGGACGAGGCCGGCGGCAGTCAGCCCTCGCGCGAGTACAAGCCAAAGTTCCACGGGGCTATGGTGTGCATAGGCGGCAGGTACGGCACGTCTTACGGCGGCTTACCGGGGAAATTCTTTGTCCAGCCCTCGTTCTTCGCCATGCTCGCCAAGCATTTTATCAACGTCGTTTACTTCGTGCAGGTGCTGGGAATAAACAAGGCGCTTTCGTACATAACAAACGAGTTTTTCACGATTAGAAACAAGCGGAGCTTTCTGGGCGGGCATTTTTCCAACCGGGGCCCCCTCTTTTTCATAGTGCCGCTGCGCCTGTTCCTGGGCAGTTTCTTCTTTTACTACGCCTACCGCCGCTTTACCTTGGGCTGGCTGGACACGAACATACTTGGGCCCTACTTTGAAAGCCTGCGCGGGGTATTCAGGCCCAGCCTTTTTGAGTTTGAACTGTTTAACCAGCTCAGGTTCTCCCTGTTTATTCTGAACGACTACGTGCATATGTGGTTTCAGACAACACCGTTTAGCTGGTTTGTAGAAACATTCGTGCTGGCAAGCGAGTCGCACATTATGTTCTGGCAGTGGGCCATTGTAATTACTACGCTCTTGGTTGGCCTCGCGCTCATAGCCGGGTGGTTTACAACACTGGCTTCTCTTTACGTTATCCTGTATTCGGCGGTTTACGTTCTGTCCAGCGGCCTGCACTTCGCCAATATGTGGCTTCCCTTTGCCGGCATCGCCTTCATGGTTATCGGCGGCAGGGTTCTGTCCTTTGACTACTATTTTATGCCTTGGCTCAAGAAGAAGTGGAAAAACTGCCCCCTAGTCAGGAAATGGTATCTGTATATTGATTGATTGATCGGTTGATTGAAAACAGAATCGAGGAGGATGTATGAAACGGTTACAATACGCGGTTTTCGCCGCCACGCTTTTGGCTCTTTTCGCGGCCTGCCGGGGCGACCTTAGCACGAGCATTTGGGCCGCGCGGGCCGGGACAGGCCCGGTTCAGGCGGTGGGGCAAATTGGCCTGCCCGACGGGGTTTTCCCCGGCGTGGGCACAGGCGGCTTTTACGGCGATGTCTATGTCGATGTTACCATCCATAACAACGCCATTGCCGCCGTGGTGGTAACGGGCCACTCGGAAACCCCGGCCTTCGCCGGTTCCGCCTTTACCCACGTCATTGGCGCTATGATGCTGACACAGGCCACGGGCGTTGACACGGTCGCCGGGGCTACCCTGACTTCCCAAGCCCTGATAAACGCCGTCGAGGACGCCCTTGTTTCAGGCGGAGCCGACCTTGCCGCCATCCGGCTGGGCAGGCCCCCGCTTTCCTTTACCGCCGGAACCTTTAGCGGCGTGGGCACAGGCGGCTTTGGCGGAGATGTCTATGTCGATGTTACCTTCAGCGAGGACGCGATCCTTGCCATTACGGTAACGGCGCACAGCGAAACCCCGGCTTTCGCCACGTCGGTCTTTAACCAGCTTACCCCCGCGATACTGTCCGGTCAGAGCGCCGCCGTGGATGCTGTTTCCGGCGCGACCATGACCGCCGACGCTTTTCTGGGCGCGGTGCGGGACGCGGTGCGGCAGGCCGGAGGGCAATGATCTCCCCCCGCCGCGCGTGAGCCCCCCGCCGCACGTGAGCATTTCCGCATAAAGCTCCGGCAGGGGAGGATATACGGTTTAAGAATCCCGCCCAAGGAACACGGCTCCGGAGCCTCGGTCTCCTTCGCCTAAGAATTTGGGCAAATGGCTTCTTAAACCGTATATCCTCCCCT